>JGI24890J29729_1000483_pt1 | contig 24752 bp, 27 predicted proteins | sample FreactcultureFD7_FD_29729 | JGI IMG/M metagenome (IMG submission 29729)
CCGCACAGTTCGCTTGGATACCTGACGCCGCAACAGTTTGCAGAGACTTTTTTAACCGCAGACTCCAAGTCGTTCTCGTACTAAATTGGGGAGCAGGTCAAAACATGCATTGCACTCTTCGTCTCGCTCGTTCCTTCGTCAGCCACCTCAAGGAGTCCGCTCATGTCTGCACAACGTTTCTCCCGTTTCCTGATGTCCGCCTTGCTGTTCTGCAGCGCCGCCGCCCATGCTGACACGCTCGACGACATCAAGAGCCGCGGCAAGATGATCGTCGCCATCGATCCCACCTTTGCCCCCTACGAGTACACCGATGCGTCCAATGCCATCGTCGGCTACCACCCGGCGGTGCTGGCCGCCGTCGCCAAGAGCCTGGGCGTGAAGATCGAATACCAGCGCATGGCCTTCAGCGGCATCATTCCCGGCCTGCTGTCGCGCTCCTTCGACATGGAAGGCTCGGCGCTGAACGTGACCGCCGAGCGTGCCAAGCGCATCGCCTATGTCGTGCCCACCGGCAAGACCGTCAACGGTGCTCTGGTGCGTGACGATTTCACCAGGATCCCGGCCAAACCGACGCCGGAATCGCTGGCCGGCCTGACCGGTGCGGTGAAGACCGGCAGCGCGCCGGAAGGCATCCTCAAGCAGTTCAACGAGACGCTCAAGTCCAAGGGTCTGGCACCGATCAGCCTGCTCAGCGTCGATAGCGTCGACCAGACGGTCGCGGCACTGATGACCCGCCGTGCCGACTTCGTCTTCGACGATGTGACGGTCCTGGCCGATGTCATCAAGCAGAATCCGGGCAAGATGAAGATCACCGGTGAACTGGGCCCCTCCCAATGGATCGCGCTGGCCACCCGTCCTGAAGACACGCGCCTGAACAAGGCCGTCAGCGAACAGATCATGGCGATGAAGAAAAGCGGCGAGCTGGCCAAGCTGCAGCAACAATACCTCGGCGTGACCTTCGCCACGCCGGACACCGATTTCATTCCCGCCAAGTAACTGCCCCATGTGCAACTCCACTCATTCCCTGACCGTGCAAGCCGGTCATGGCCGGACCTTCGAGGTGAAGGCCGGCCAGTTCCTCACCATCATCGATGTCGAAGGGCAGCAAGCGGCTGACTTCGTGGCCGTCGTGGCCCGCGACAAGCACGAGAAGCTGTCGCCCACGCATACACGCCGCAAGCTCAACTCGATCTTCTTCGACGTCGGCGATCATCTGTATTCCTCGCTGGACCGCCCGCTGCTGCGCGTGGTGGCGGATACCGTCGGCGTACACGACGCCAACGTGCCCGCCTGCGACGACACCCGCTTCACGGTCGATTTCAACGTGGCCGGCCATCGCAATTGCCTGGACAACATGCACGAAGGCCTGGCCTTGCACGGTCTGTCGAAGTTCGACGTGCCGGAACCGTTCAACCTGTTCCAGAACGGCCCGGTCACGGCTGACCGCCGCATGCAGGTCACTGATCCGACCAGCAAGCCGGGTGATCACATTACCTTCGAGGTGCTGGAGGACCTGCTGTGCGCCGTCTCGTCCTGCCCGCAGGACATCATTCCCGGCAACGGCCTGCGCGTAACCGACATCGCCATTTCCATCCACGACGCCGATCCGCACAGCAGTGCCGCCGCGTCCATCGATTGACCATCATGCTGCTGTTAAAAGAGACTCCCTCCCGTAGCCCCCTGCCGCCGAGCCGCCTTGCCGTGCCAGCCGGAGAAAGCCGCGCCGTCGAGGTCAGGGCCGGCCAGATCCTGCGCATTGAAGCGAAGGAGGCCGGCGCAACCGCCATGCTGTTCGCCTTCGATCGCGCCAGCCCGGACATCTTCATGTCGGTGCATCACACCCGCGTGTTCAGCAATTCCTATGTGCTGCAGGCCGGCATGCGCATCGTCAGCAACTACCGGCGCGCGCTGATGGTACTGGGCAAGGATAGCGTCGGTACGCACGATCTGCTGATGCCGGCATCGACTACTGCATGGCTGCAAGCCAACGGCTACACCGGCCAGACCGGCTGCGTCGAATCGGTCTCGGCCGTGATCCGGGAGCAGGGACTGAACCCGCCCAAGTTGCCGGATCCGATCAACCTGTTCATGCACGTTGACCTGGACCAGAACGGCCGTATCATTCCCTTGCCGAACCGCACGCGCGCGGGCGACTTCATCGCGTGCCGCGTCGTCGCCGACATGGTTTTCGTGGTCTCTGCCTGCTGCTCCGGCATACCCGGCAACGATCAGCCGGGTGCCCTGGAAGTGGCGCTGGCCGAAGAACCGAACGCGCTGTAAACGCAGGAGACCTCGCATGTGGCTGAGCCCCCAGGTGATCCAGAGCATTCCCTCGCTGATCGACGGCTGGATGATGACGGTCGCGCTCACCGTGCTCGGCGCGATCGGCAGCCTGATCTGGGGGCACATTGCGCTGGCCATGCAACTGGCACCACTGGCACCAGTGCGCTGGCTGGCACGGCTTTACATCAGCTTCATGCGCGGCACGCCGGCGCTGGTGCAACTGTTCCTGGTGTTCTTTTCTCTCCCTCTGGTGGGATTGGGAGGCCGCCCGCTGCTGGCGGCGGCGCTGACGCTGGGGCTCAACAGCGCTGCCTACACCGCCGAGATCCTGCGGGGCAACCTGCGCATCATCACACGCGGCCAGATCGACGCAGCCACCGCACTGGGCATGGCGCCGTGGCGCATCGCCACGCGCATTGTCATGCCGCAGGTGATCAAGAGCAGCATCCCGGCGCTCATCAACGAATTCACCATCCTCCTGAAGACTACGCCGCTGGCTTCGGTAGTTGCCGTGACGGAGCTGACTTATGCAGGGCAGATGGTGATCGCGCGCACTTATACCTCCTCCCAGATCATGCTGATGGTGAGCATCGGCTATCTGGCCGTGGTGCTGCCGGTGCTGGCGCTGGGCAAGCACCTGGCCAGAGCACCGCTCGCCGCTACGGGAAGGAGCTGACATGGCCTTCGAGCCCGACATCCTGACTGAACACGCAGGGACCTTGCTCGGCGGCCTGGCCGACACGGTCTGGCTGAGCACGGTCAGCGCATTGCTCGCCGTGGTAGTTGGCGTCGCACTGGTGGCCTTGCGCCGCACCGGCCCGCGTCCGCTCGCCCTGCTGATCGACGCGTATATCGCGCTCACGCTGGCGCTGCCCTTGCTGGTGCTGCTTTATGTGACGTTCTACGTCCTGCCTGACTTCGGCCTGCTGCTGCCAGCTCCGGTGGTGGGCGTAGTGACGCTGGCGATCTATTACGCCCCTTACATCGCGCAGGTGATTCAAGCCGCCATCGACAGCCTGCCCAAGGGCACGGTGGAAGCGGCAATCGCCATCGGCATGTCGCCGCTCGCGATCGTGCGCAGGATAGTGGCACCGCAGGCATTGCCCCTGCTGCTGCCAACCATGACCGGATTGATGATCGGCCTGTTCAAGGATTCCGCATTGCTATCGGTGATCTCGGTACATGAGTTCATGTTCGCCGCCAAAGGCGTGGTGTCCGAGACTTACGCATCACTGGAAGTCTATTGCATGGTGGCGCTGGTTTACTGGGCCGCCACTGCGCTGCTGAATGCGCTGACACGCCGCTGGGAGCAGCGTATCGCCGTGGCCCACGGCATCCCCTTAACTCGCTAGCCTGCCATGAATCAGACTGAACCCCATTCGAATGTGAACGGCAACATCGCCCTGCGTGCGCGCGACATCGTCAAATCCTTCGGTTCCCAACGCATCCTTGATGGCGTCGATCTCGATATCGAGCGCGGCAAGGTGGTGTGCATTCTGGGCCCTTCCGGCTCGGGCAAGTCGACGCTGCTGCGCTGCCTGAACTGGCTGGAACCTCCCGACGCCGGCGAAGTATGGATAGGCGGCGAGCGAGTCGGCGTGAAGGAAGGGCCCCAGGGCAAGCCGGTCGCCCTTCCCGGAAGAGAAATTCGCGCCCAGCGCAGCCGTATCGGCATGGTGTTCCAGAGCTTCAACCTGTGGCCGCACATGAACGTGATCGAGAACGTCATGGAAGGCCTGATCTCGGTCAAGGGCATGTCGCGTCTCGCCGCCAGCGACATTGCCGCCGAGGCCTTACGCAAGGTAGGCCTGGCGGGCAAGCATATGGCGCTGCCCGCCTCACTGTCCGGCGGGCAGCAGCAGCGCGTCGGTATTGCGCGCATGCTGGCCATGGTGCCGGAAGTCATCCTGTTCGACGAACCGACCTCGGCGCTCGATCCCGAATTGGTTGGCGAGGTGCTGGCCGTGATGCGCGGCCTGGCGGCAGCGCAGACCACCATGATCGTCGTGACGCACGAAGTTGCCTTCGCCCGCGAAGTAGCCGACCTGGTGGTGTTCATGGACGGCGGCAAGATCGTCGAGATGGGCCCGCCGTCGCAAGTCATCGATCAGCCGTCGTCAGCGCGTTTGCGCCAATTTCTTCAACGCTTCAACCCGGGATCCTCCCCATCATGACTTCTTCGACATCTGCTTCCGCTTCCCTTACCATCCCCGCCGGCCACGGCAAGGCCGTTCGCCTCAAGGCCGGGCAGGCCGTGCGTGTAGTCAACACGCATGGCACCCAGGTGGTCGACTGCTGGGCATGGAACGCCTACGACCTGGCCGAATACATGTGCATGGAAACCACGCGCGTGTGGAACCAGCGCCTGAATCCAATCGTCGGTGACAGTTTCGTCACCAACCAGCGCCACCCCATTCTGACCGTAGTGGAAGACGCCACACCCGGCGTCCACGACACCTTCATGGCCGCTTGCGACCGCCGGCGCTATGAACTGCTCGGCGTAAAGCACTATCACCGCAATTGCTGCGACAACATGTTCGAGGGCATGTTCGAGCTTGGCGTGACGCCGCCGCGCCCCAACCTGGCGTCATTCAACATTTTCATGAACATCCGTGTCCAGCCGGACGGCATCACGCTGAAGACACTGCCGACGGTGACCAAACCGGGCGACTTCATCACAATGCGCGCAGAGATGGATTGCTTCGTCGCCTTCTCTGCCTGTCCACAGGACATCGTGAGGATCCAGGGCCAGGGCGACAACACCCCCAAGCCGGTCGAAATCATGGTGCTGGAGGACTTTCACTCCGATTTGCCGGGAACGCATACCTGGGTACCGCAGAACTGAACCGCTTGCGATCCCGGCGGTGCACACCACCCAGCGCTTCACCCCCGTATATAAGCCCCCAATCCCGCCACCAACGCAGCAAAGGTCACGGCACAACGCGGACTCGCCCGCAAGTCCTCATGCATGGCAATCCAGGTTTCCATCTTGAGAGAGAATTTCCTGGGCAGCAGATGCACCAGTGCGTCATCCCTGGCCGCCAGCCCCACCTGACAAATCCCGATGCCGAAGCCCGCGCGAATCGCCGCCAGTTGCGCCAGATCACTGTCGGCCCGGAATGCCAGGCCGGCGCGCGCGAGCCAGGGGAATTGCTCCAGCACCTTGCGGACAAAGGCGCTCTCCTGATCGAAACCAATCAGCGCATGGCCCGCCAGTGCATCAATCGAGTGCGGTACCCCATGTGCCGCCAGGTAACGCTGGTGCGCATGCAGTCCCACTTCGATGCTGCCCAGCCGCTTGGCGATCAGCGCATCCTGGACCGGCTTGAACATGCGCACGGCAATGTCCGCCTCCCGCTGCAACAAGTCATCAGCCCTGTTGGACATGACCAGTTCGATGCACAGTCCCGGATGCCGATGCTTGAGTTCGGCAAGGATCGGGGGCAGCACTTCCACGCTGATGACTTCACTGGCGGTCAGCCTGACCGTGCCGCGCACTTCCCTTCCGTGGCTGCTGGCGACCCGGCGCAGTGCGGCGGAAGTCGCCGCGATACCGGCCGCATACGGCCTCAGTTCCAGCGCCGCATCCGTAGGAGAAAAGCCATCAAAGGAGCGCACGAACAGCTTCAGCCCCAGCGCCGACTCCAGCTGTTCGATGTGACGGCCCACCGTCGGCTGCGTGAGCCCCATCTCGCGCCCGGCCGCTGACAGCGATCCCGTCTCCAGCACCTTGAGAAAACTGCGGTACCACTCCCAGTTCGGTTCGATGTCGGCCAGGGTATTCATTTATGTATAGACGCTAGGCTAATTTATGCAATTTTCATTTATACCGCAATTTCGCATACTGAGCATGTTCGTACTCACAACATCTTTCGGGAGAACCCCATGTCCAGGATTGCCCTCTTCGGTGCCGCCGGTGCCATCGGTCAAAGCATCGCCTCTGCCATCAGCGCGCAAGGGCTGCCCTATCGCGTAGTCGGCCGCAATGAAGCCAGTTTGCGCAAGGCCTTCGGGGCCGATCCGCTGGCCGAGATCGTCAGCTGGAACCCCGACTCGCCGGCTTCCGTGGAAGCCGCCGCACAGGGGATCGACACGCTGATCTATCTGGTCGGCGTCAACTACACGCAGTTCGAGCTGCATCCTGAACTGATGCGCAAGACGCTGGACGGAGCGATCAGCGCTGGCGTCAAGCAGGTTCTGCTGATCGGCACGGTGTATACCTACGGTCTGCCGCAGACCTCACCGCTACGGGAAGACCACCCGCGCAATCCGCACACCTTCAAGGGCCGCATGCGCAAGGCACAGGAAGACCTGCTGATGCAGGCCGACAGCACAGGACGCATCCGCGCAGCGGTGCTGCGTCTGCCGGATTTCTACGGCCCCGGCGTCGAAGCCAGCTTCCTGCACGGTGCGATCAAGGCGGCGGCGCAGGGCGGCACGGCAGACATGATCGGGCCACTGGATCGTCCGCACGAGTTCGTCTTCGTGCCCGATGTCGGACCGGTCGTGGCCAGGCTGATCAGCACGCCAGCGGCCTTCGGCAGGATCTGGCACCTGGCCGGTGCCGGGGTGACGTCGCAACAGGCACTGGTGGAAGAAATGGAAAGGCAGACCGGGCGCAAGCTGAAGAAGCGCGTGGCGGGAAAGACCATGCTGCGCATCATCGGATTGTTCAATCCGATGATGCGCGAACTGGTGGAGATGCACTATCTGCAGACGCAGCCGGTGATCATGGATGATTCGGCGCTTCATCAATTGATCGGGCCGATCACCAAGACTTCCTATGCTGACGGTATCCGGAGGGCACTGGCCAGCCAAGGAAGAACATCCGCTTGAGCAGGCGACGGGGCCGCATCGTCCTGACCGTCGTGCGCCGACATCGGGCGGGCTCGCGGGCTGACGGTGCGCCTGGAGAGTATCTCTACTCCTTAGAGGGCAACAATCCGGCAGAGAAGTAGCTGCGAATCAACTCGTCGTACACGGTGATGTCACGGCGGCTCCGTGCGATCAATTGGGCACCTGCGACTGCGGCAAAAATTGCTTCTGCGCGCCGCGTACTCTGCTTTCCCGTCATGGGGGCGTGGCTCGCAAGCATACGCTTGAGCCACGCGACGTTGACCTCGGCAAATTTCCTCACCTCGCTCTTGATCTCGTCGGGAAGATCGTCCGTTTCTGCTGCCAGGAAGCTGCACAGGCAGATGCGATTGTCACGATCAAGAGCTTTACGGAAGGTGTCGGGATACTTCCGCAGGCACTCAAGGGGAGAAGCCGAGGTTTCTTCCAAGGCCAGCAACGTCGCCTCGGAATCTTCCCAGTAGCGCCTGGCTACCGCAGCGCCAAGGTCCGCCTTGCTTGCGAAGTGGTGGTAGACGCTGGCCGCCTTGATACCGACGGCACTCGCCAGATCGCGGACATTCAGCCCGTTGTAGCCATGCGCTTGAGCAATTCTCGTGGCTTCCACGAGGATCTTTTCCTTTGAATTGACTCCTGCTTCGATTTTCACTGTGGCTCCCTGCAAAAAAAACGTTGACACGACGGAGTATAACGCAATATCGTTAACCTAACGATCGTTAGGTAGAGTTCGTTGACGTCTTATCTCTTTTTCAATTACTGCAGGAGCATGCAATGACAAGCATCACCACACAAATGGACCCGAACACCCCTTCCCCGATGACGGTCTACGATTTCCCCGTAGGCCCTTACCCGACGCGCGTGCGCATCGCGATCGCAGAAAAGGGGCTGCAAGATCAAGTGCAATTCAGGATGGTCGATCTGTACAAGGGGGAGCACAAGACGCCGGAGTTCATCGCGCAAAAGAATTATTCGGGCACGCTGCCCGTTCTTGAATTGGCAGATGGCACGCTCATTGCCGAATGCACTGCCATCACGCAATATCTTGATACTCTGGACGGATCACCCAGCCTGACGGGCAATACACCGCTGGAGCAGGGGCTGATCCACATGATGAGCAAGCGAGTGGAGATCGAATTGCTGGACGCCATCAGCGTGTATTTTCACCATGGCACGCCTGGTCTGGGGCCGCTGGTGGAGGTCTATCAGAATCCGGAATGGGGATTTCGCCAGCGCGACAAGGCGCTGCGGGGGATGCGCTACATCGACCAGGTCTTGCAGCGCCAGCCGTACGTCGCCGGCGAGAAATTTTCGATGGCTGACATCACGCTCATCGGTGCGCTCGTCTTCGCGGCCATCGTGAAGCTGGACATTCCCGCCGAATATGGAGCGCTTCTTTCCTGGTACGAAAGAATGAAAAAGCGGGAGAGCGTGTCAGCTCAACCAGCCTTCGCCGGTTGAGGACGCTTCTTGACGTTGAGAGTGTGGGGGTGTTTGTCGACAGGACAGACACCCATGTCGACCGATCACTGCCCTGCTCCTGGAATCACCGGGAGATATTACGTCGCACGTCTTTCGCAGCCTGCGCATTCATTGCCTGAAATTCGCCGATCAGCTTGTCGCAGGCTTCCTTCGGCGCTTCACATATCGCCGTCATCGCAACAGATACATTTCCCTGGGGATCTTTCTTCAGCTCGCGCTTGACGACTGCCGGATACGCATAATGCCCCTGCGGCACAAAAGACCAGATGGCAAATGGGGCCGTGTCGTTTGCGATCAGCCATGCATCCGGTTTGGTTGTGGTAAACGAGACCCCTGGCTTTGACTTCAAATAATCAAGAGCGTCGCTGACTTTCTGAAACACGGTTTCCTGAGCAGGCTCAGGCGATTGAGCATGGGCAAGCACAATTGGGAACATCAGAATTGCGATGTGCGTCAGAAATCTCATCATCCATTACCCCTTTTATAAATTCTCCGATCACCTGCACATCAGAAATACGCTTCTCGCTGAAACTGGATGATCAATCGCGAGCCTGAAAGAACGGTGTCCGCGCGAGCACGGCGTTGACTTCAGTCACCAGTCGCACCTGCTCTGGGCCAAGGCTCGCTCCTCCATCACCATTGATCAGCAGATCAAGTTCGATGAGCACTTTGCGGTATTCATCCCCGTCCCGGATCACGCCCTCATTCCGGATCTTATGCAGATAGGCTTCTCCAAACAGAGCATCACGAGCGAGGATGGCCTTGAATGATGCCCAGCTCTTCGCTCCCATGGTCTCGCGGGCGACGACGAGCAGCTCCTTTTTCATGCCGTTCAGATAGGTCTTGCGAGCAGGCCTGTCGTGTTGAAGTTCGATGGAAAGCAGTTCGCGAGAGTGAGCGGCGAGCATGGACGCATCAGGTACCTTTTCAAGAACGCCCATCATGAACGTCAGCTCTGCCACCAGCCTTGTGATTTCTTCGGAGACGGCTCTTTTTTCATCTTTGCTCATGGTCGAAAGCGGATTTCACCGCAGGGGCCTCCAGGCTAAATACGGAAACACATTGGCCATACACATCGCGCACAACAATGCTTAGCCCGCTATGCGGTTGAAATTCTATACGTCCGATTTCTGTTACATGCGCAAAGTCGAATCCGGACGCCAAGGCAATGGCCGTAACTTTTTTCATGATGCAGCTGAATATCTTTCCGCCCATCCAGGCGGCGAAGCATGACATCAATCATGCTGATTGCGAATCCACCACAACATCGTTTCCAGCTTCTGTCGCCGGGCCTCATCGTGCTCTGCATCCAGCACGGCCGCGAGGCACTCCCTGCAACGATCAGCGCCGTGCAGGAAAGCAAGATAGCGAGGAAGCTGCCCGACACTGCGGTCCCAATGATCCAGTACCGACAGAATGAGACCGCGCAGATCGGCGGCATACGCCGGCCGCAACGCCATCAACAACAGGCCGCCCAGCGCCTGGCGCTCAAAAGCATTTTCCTGCGCAAACAAATCAGTCAGTGCTTTGGCCAGTTGCTGCTGTTCGCACTTGCCGAGGACCGAGCGAAGAAACGCCAGTTGCTGCGGATTCCTGGCACCGAAGCGATCCGCCGATGTCGTGACTTTTTCGTAGATTTCGCTGGCGTTCATTTTCCTGCAGATGTGCGACGACTGCTGACGATCGATTTACTTCCGCTCAACACTTGAGACAAATGGCAGTGCGATGCGATTCACTATCGACGCTCGTCCATCTTTCCGCGATGACCTGCTCTTCCACTCATGGCAAGACATACGGCTTGCCGATCAACTTGGTCTCAAAGAGACGGAACACGGCCTTGGACGTATCAAGGTCAGGATATTGCTGTTTGACTTTATCCAGATATTGCGTGAAGTCGGCACGCGTCTCGGGATAGAAGCGCCAAGGCATGGGGGCCTGCACGCAGTCGAGCGCGAAGTGCCCCACGTAGACGATCTCTCCGGCACCGACCTTGAAACTGCCTACCTTGGAGCGCCCGTCCTGAAACAGGCTCTTGCGGTCACCGCTGAAATGCGCTGTTTGCGTCATGGAACGAGCCACATGAATCAGATAGAGACTGAATTCATACTCACCGGGATCAACCAGGAAGGCGTAATTGGAAAAGGGAATCTGCTGTGCATTGCCTGATTCCGCGCCCTGAATGACCAGCTCGGGACGCTGGCTCAAGGGCCGGGTGCCAGGCTCGATCTTGTCAAATCCCAACAACTGCAACTGTGCATAGTCGTTGCGACCGCAGCCCCAACTGCGTCCCCAGTTGGCTGAAATCAGCACGACGCCCTTGGTACCTGCAGCCTGCTCCTGTGCCGCGCTGGTGAACGGCTGCGCGGGCTCGGCATGTGCCGGCTCACCCAGCAGCAGGCACGTTGACGCAGTAAGGGACAAGAGCCAGTTTCTGGCTGACATTCTGGATATCGTCTTCCGCAGCTTCATGGGTTCCCCTTTTTCTTTGTTTATTTCAAGTTCACTGTGCAGTTGATAACGGCGCATTCAGTCCGATTATTCTTTTTTGGCGCAGCGTGACGACAAGATCGATCGCTCCAGGACGTCGCTGACTTTTCGAATCGCTTCCGGCGTACAGCTTTCGGCATTTGGCGTTGGCGATATTTTTGCCGGCTGACGGGTGAAGCTTCGGTAAGCGAAAACAACCATGATGGCCACTGCAATGACTGCGATGGCCACATTCGCGCGCGTTTTCAAATCAGGACTCCTCGTAGATTCTTGAAAAGCGAGAATGATACCGTGCGTGAGCTGCTCATGAGAACTCGAAGAGCTTATCCGCGATACTGTTCCGACCAGTCAAGACGTCGTTCTGCCCACTCGTCTACTTCAGATGCATCTGCATACGAAAGCAATGCGCCCAGCTTGATCGCTCCCTTTGCCAATGCAAGAACACCCAGAATAATTCGTACAAGAGATTCGTCACAGTCCCTTGCCAGGTCAGACGTCGCAATAGGCACAACGCGGCACCAGGCTTCCTGATAACTCTCCATCAGCCAGTCCGGGACAGCAGGATTTCCCCTGCGGTGACGCTCTGTTTCGATGGCGGCAATCAGGGCGTAGAAATTCAAGTCCGGGCTTCCATTTTTCATGGCCATCGCCACCAACTGCGGCACAGCCGCATAGGAGGCAATTCCGACGTCACCCTGGTGATACAGCTCACTCCAGAGTTCATCCCACACATCCGTGCCATCGCGCAAAGCGCGCAGCGCAATTGAGGCATCGTATGGCAACCGATAGCCTCCTTCAAATTCCTTCCACCTCGCATCATCCAGACTCAGCAATATCACTTCCCCTCCTCAATGACAGCCTTGAGAAATGCAGCAACATCCAAAGGTGCCTGCTCCCGCGCCAGCGCATCACCGCCAAGCATCACGCCATAGCTCAGGCAACGCCTCGCTTCTGCAGTTGCATCCGCCCCCGACAAGACCTGATCACCTTTGCGCATCACGAACTGGTTCGAATCAAGATCGTAGGTGCCATGACAGTCGCGGGCGCTGGTAGCGGACTTGATCACATGCAGCCGCGTCGGCCTGTCAAATCCGTGATAGGCATCGGGATAGGTTTTCAGCGTGACCTGGGCACCCTGCTTTCGCAATGCATCGGCATACTCCACACACGGTGCGGCCGGCGTGTAATTGTCCTTGCCACCCAGGAGCATCAGGATGGGCGCACCATCCAGATGCGCTGAAGCGTAATGGATGCCGCATCCGGGATAAAAGGCGATATGGGCCGCAAAGTGTAGATCGTCATCAATCACGGCGCGGCGAAACGGATCGAGAGCCGAATACAATGCAGCGATCCCGCCGCGCGAGAATCCCATCACGCTGATTTTTTTCCTGTCGATACGCGGGTCAGCCGCCAGCAGGCGCAGCGAAAAATAGGCATCGGCGATCCCCGCACTCATCGACAGCTGCGTCTGGTCCGCCTCGGTATTGGAAACGCCTCGCCCCGTAAAACTGTCCACCACGAAACTGGCATAACCCATTGCGTTCAGGCGTTGCGCCCAGACTTTCTCGCCTGGATTGACGCCGCTGCTTCCGTGCAGGATGACGACCGCCGGCACGGGCGAAGTAACTGCGTCGGGGAAGGTAAGACGCCCTGTGATCGAGACCTTCTCGTTGGCAGCGCGCTCCACGAAATCCATAATCCTTTTGGGTGTGACTGAATCAAAGGTGAGGGCCATGCCATGACTTTCTTCAGGAACAAGCGGCGATGGCGAAGCGGCATTCGCACTTCCGATACTGAGGAAGAACGTGACGAAGATGACCGTAAGCGTCTTGAACGAATTCATTCGTTGCACTCCTCCGTGTCAGTTCAATTCCCGTTCACCGATCCCGCCCTTGGGCAAGCGCGAGCATTTCCGCCAGCATGTTGCGCAATGCCTCGGCCTCCAGCGCAACCATGCCGGAAGCTGTCCTGCTCTCGACTTGCCTGACATACCTGCCCACCATCTGATAACCCAGCGAATAACCCACCCATCGCGGCAACGCGCCCGTCCCGAAGAACCAGGCCCCGTGATCATGATCGTCGCGACTCCACATCTGCAGCGCCAGCGCGATGGTCTCGCTCATGCTCAGGATATCCAGCGTTTCCCAGGGCTCCGGATCCCCGCCCAGCAGCTCTTGCGCGAAGTGTCCCGCCAGCCCCTCCGACACCAGCGCCTCGCCCAGTGTCGCCCCGTATCCGGGACCATCCCAGCGCGCGGCATGATGCAATTCGTGGGCGAACGTGCGTTCCAGCGAAGACTGTGCATTGGCCAGCAGCGCGGGATGACCGGGATCGATGGTGAGGTGGATGAGCCCGGGGCGCGGGGCATATCCCAGCAGCCCCTTCTCCGGCACCACCTGCTGTCCGGCCTGTATGACCACATCCAGCGGCTGCAAGGGCAACAGCTGCGCAGCCTTGGCATGCGTCTGCAGCAATGCATCGCTTATCCATGCGCGCAAGGGCGTCAGGCTTGCACGCGCATCGAGAAAATGCAGATGGAGCGTCATGCGTTCCTCATGGCGACAGGATCGAGAGCCGGTGCGAGCCGGGCCGCATCCAACTCATCATCCCGCAACCCTGTCCGTGCAATGATGGTCCCGGGTGCAAGCAAGGCCCCGGGCGCGATCACCGCATTGGCACCTACTCGGCAGCCATCGCCAAGTACGGCACCGAATTTGTTGACGCCCGTGCTGACCAGCTTGCCGTCGATGCGGACCCGCACCGTCTTGTCATCACGCTCGTTGCGATGATTGCAGACGATGCTGCCTGCTTCCAGATTGACATCCCGGCCGACGATGGTGTCCCCGACAAAATTGAAATGCGCCAGCCGTGCTTGTGCAAACAGGAAGGATGATTTCAGTTCGCACCCCGGTCCGATACTGCATCCCTCAGCGATCCAGCATCCGCCACGAAAGTAGGCATGCGCCCCGACGAACACGTTGGGCCCGACGATCAGCGGTCCCTTCAGCGTCACGCCCTTTTCAATCACCGCCGTGCGGTGTATGGCCACCTCGCCCTCGATTCTGAACTGCGATGCATCGAGCGTCGGCAGCATCTGGCGGAGGATGGCCTCGCTTTGCGCAGTCAGCTGCCAGGGAGCAAGGCTAGCTCACGGCGCAAGCGCACTGTGTTCAATGGATGCGATGAAATGAGAAAGATGCGCGGTGGTCATGATGCTCCGGCTGATCGATCAATGAGAGACCCCATATCAAACAGAAAATGTTTCCTCAACCGCAGAGAACGACATTGAAGCACAGTTAGCCCGCCACCGTCGCGCCTATCCCCAGCGTCCTTTCAAAATGCCCCACCACCGCCCGCACCTTGGCCGAATGCTCACGGCTGCGCTGCCACACGATGTGCAAGGGCAAACCCTGCGTCACATGCGCAGGCAGGATAGCCACCAGACTGCCCTCGCGCAAGGCCTGCTCCACCACCCAGGTTGCCAGCTGCGCAATGCCCAATCCCGCCTGCACCGCCGCCACCTGCGCCTCGGCCTGTCCAAGAATGATGCGCCCTTCCGCATGCTGCCGTACCACCGGCTGATCTCCGTCCTTGATGAGCCACGGACTGCTGCTGCCATCCGCACGCGCGTACAGCACCGCATCATGTATCTGCAATTCCTCCAGCGTACGCGGCTCCCCACGGCGGGCAAGATAGGACGGCGCAGCGCAGAACACCAGTTCTTCATGTCCGAGGCAGGTATAACCCAGCGTGGCCGGCCAGACGTCGCCGCCCCCGATGCGTACCACCACATCGAGCCCCTCTTCCACCAGATCGACGAAGCGATCCGTGAAGGACACCTGCGGCGTGACCTGCGGATGTTTCTCCGCAAAGGCCAGCAGCGAACCCATGCCGCGCAGGCGGCCAAAGGTGGCCGGCATATCCACCCGCAGGCGTCCCGAGGGCGCAATCTCATCCGAGGCCAGCATGTCCTCGGCGCTCTTCAACTCATCCAGCACGCGCACGCAGACCTGATAAAACGCATCGCCCGCATCGGTCAACTCGACGCGCCGCCGGCCCCGCTGCAACAGCGGGCGCTTCAACCGCTCCTCCAGCCGCGCCACGGCCTTGCCCACCGCTGAATTGGTGAGATGCAGGCGCTCCGCTGCCGCCGTGAAGCTCCCGGCTTCGACGACGGCGACAAAGGTCTCGAGACCTTTCAGCCTTTCCAGTGGCGACATTTTGCACTCCCGCAGATGGAATTTTTTTCCAGATAAGCGACGATTTTATATCCAACAGTAGATATTTGTTCTCCCTTACCATCTCGGGTCAATTTCCGGACGGAGTCCCTCAGATGCCAGTTGCCCCCAGCGCCACCGCGCGCACCCGCACTCAGCCAGCGCAAGACACGCATGGCGGCAGTGCCTCGATCGTCATTCTCGCGGTGGCCGCTTTCGTCATCGTGACCACTGAATTCCTGATCGTTGGCCTGCTGCCCGCACTGGCGCGCGATCTGCGCATCAGCGTGGCCAGTGCCGGCCAGCTGGTCACGCTCTTTGCCGTGGTGGTGATGCTGTGCGGTCCGCTACTCACGGCCAGCCTGGCGCATCTGGAACGCAAGCGCCTGTTCATCATCATCCTGGTGATCTTCGCGCTTTCGAATGCACTGGCCGCACTGGCCTGGAACATCTGGATCCTGGCCGTCGCGCGCCTGGTGCCTGCGCTGGCACTGCCGGTGTTCTGGGGCACGGCCAGCGAGACGGCGGCACAGATCGCCGGACCGCAAAAAAGCGGACGCGCAGTGTCGACGGTCTATCTGGGCATCTCGGCGGCCATGCTGTTCGGCATTCCGCTGGGTACGCTGGTGTCGGAGGCCGTCGGCTGGCGTGCCGCCTTCGGCCTGCTGGCGCTGCTGTCGCTGCTGGTGGCAGTGCTGATTGCGGCTGTGGTGCCGCGCGTGCGCAGCGCACCCAGCGGTGGCATGGCGGCGCAGGCACGCATCCTGAAGAGTCCGTTTTTCCTGGCCAATGTGGCCTTGTCGGTGCTGGTCTTCACGGCCATGTTCACGGGCTATACCTATCTGGCCGAGATGCTGGAAAAGTCCGCCGGCATCGCCCCCGCCCACGTGGGCTGGTGGCTGATGGGCTTTGGCGCGGTCGGCCTGGTCGGCAATTGGCTGGGCGGACTGTGGGTGGATCAGAAGCCGCTCGCCACCACCGCCCTCTTCTGCGCCATCCTCGCGCTGGGCATGGCGGGCAGCATGCTGTTGAGCCAGGCGGGCTGGGCCTTTGCGCTGGCACTGGCGGTATGGGGCATCGCCAATACGGCGCTCTATCCGATCTGCCAGATCCGCGTGATGAAGGCTGCTTCGGGCGCGCAGGCGCTGGCCGGTACGCTCAATGTGTCGGCCGCCAATGGCGGGATCGCGCTCGGCGCCGCGGTAGGCGGTGCGGCGCTGTCGTCGTGGGGCGCCGGTCAGGTTGGCTATCTGGCGGCGGCAATCGCGCTGCTGGCGGTGGTGATGGCAGCCCTCGTGGCGAGGCTCTCCCGGCGCTGACAGCACGCATCAGACTTCAATTCCTCAACGAAGAAGGCCGGCATCAAGCCGGCCTTCCTCATTCAGAGACAACGCGCACCGCTCAAGCCCCCTGCTCCACCACCGCCGCCCGGCGCGTATTACGGGCCAGCAGCAAGGTCACCACCGCCGACACCGCCAGCGTGGCCGCGACCACGTACAGGCCTGCGGCATAACCACCCGTGCGGTTCTTCAGCCAGCCGATGGCGAATGGTCCGACGAAGCCGCCCAGGTTGCCCAGCGAATTGATCATCGCAATGCCTGCTGCCGCACCGGCACCGGAGAGGAAGGTGCTGGGCATGGCCCACAGCGGCGCCTTGGCCGAGCTGATGCCGACATTGACCACCACCAGCGAGAGCACCACGAACAGCGCCGTCATCGCATTGCCGGCCAGCACGAAGCCGATGCAGGCCACCACGCAGGGGATGACCACGTGCCAGGTGCGCTCGCCGCTGCGGTCCGAATGACGCGCCCACCACACCATGGCCACCACCGCCACCACGCTGGGCACGCCGCTCAACAAACCCGTCTGGAACGGCGTGAATCCGAATTCGCGGATCATCAGCGGTGCCCACAGGCCCAGCGTGTAGAGCCCTGCCGAAGTACCGAAGTAGATCAGCGCCAGCGCCAGCACGCGCAGATCCTTCAGCGCCGACCAGGCACTGGCCGTATGGCCATGGCCGCCCTTCTTGGTCTCGGCTTCGGACTTGAGGCGTGCTACCAGCCAGCTGCGCTCGTCATCGGCCAGCCAGTGCGCCTGCTCCGGCTTGTCGGTCATGTACTTCAGCACCACGAAGCCCAGGATCACGGCCGGTGCGGCTTCGATGATGTAGAGCATCTGCCAGTCCGACAGGCCGAACATCGGCGGCAATTGCATGATCGCGCCCGACAGCGGCGAACCCAGCGCTACCGAAATGGGCGCGGCCGCCATGAACCAGGCTGCGGCCACGGCGCGCTGGCGGGTCGGGAACCACAGCGAGAGATACAGGATGATGCCGGGGAAGAACCCCGCTTCGGCCACGCCCAGCAGGAAGCGCAGCACATAAAAACTGTTGGGCCCGGTGGCAAAGGCCGAGGCCGCCGAGATCAGGCCCCAGGTCACCATCACCCGCGCAATCCAGATGCGCGCGCCGACCCGGTGCAGGATCAGGTTGGACGGCACTTCAAACAGAAAATAGCCGATGAAGAACAGGCCGCCACCCAGCCCGAAGGCAGTCGGTGAAAGGCCCAGTTCCTTGTTCATCGTGATGGCGGCAAAGCCGACATTGACGCGATCCAGAAAACTGATGAAATACAGCAGCATCACGAATGGAATGATGCGCCGCATGAGCTTGCGCGACACCCGCGCTTCGAGGTCCTGATCCTGTTTCATGGTCTCCTCCTGCCGGACGTGTGCCGGTCATGGAACGGGCCTGCGCAATGCGGCCCTTGATGATGGAAGGCTTCTCCCCTGTTGTTCTGGTTGGAGAGGGACGAAGCCGGACACCGGAGCGAGCCAGCCCGCCCCGGAAAGGAAACGATATAAATCGTTTATATCTTCAGTGAAATATTCAGGCCGCCTGCTGCACCCGCGCCGCTTTTGCAACGAAACTGCAAACCGCCTCGGTCACTTGCACCGTGGTCGCCTTGCCGCCCAGGTCACCGGTATGCAACGCCGGATCGGCCGTGACCGCTTCAATGGCCTGCATCACCTGTGCCGCTGCATCGTGCTCGCCCAGATGTTCCAGCAGCATCACCACCGACCAGAAGGTACCGACCGGATTGGCCAGGCCTTTGCCCATGATGTCGAAGGCCGAGCCGTGGATGGGTTCGAACATGGACGGATAGCGGCGCTCCGGATCGATGTTGCCGGTGGGCGCAATGCCGAGGCTGCCCGCCAGCGCAGCGGCCAGGTCGGAGAGGATATCGGCATGCAGGTTGGTGGCCACGATGGTGTCCAGCGTGGCGGGACGGTTGACCATGCGCGCCGTGGCGGCGTCGACCAGTTCCTTGTCCCACTTCACGTCCGGGAATTCCTTGGCAATCTGCACCGCGATTTCGTCCCACATCACCATCGCATGGCGCTGGGCATTGCTCTTGGTGACCACTGTCAACAGCTTGCGCGGACGCGACTGCGCCAGCTTGAAAGCGAAACGCATGATGCGTTCGACGCCGGCACGGGTCATCATCGAGACATCGGTGGCCGCTTCAATGGGATGGCCCTGGTGCACGCGGCCACCGACACCGGCGTATTCGCCTTCGGAATTCTCGCGCACGATGACCCAGTTCAGGTCCTCCGCACGACAGCGCTTGAGCGGCGCGTCGATGCCCGGCAGGATGCGCGTGGGGCGCACGTTGGCGTACTGGTCGAAGCCCTGGCAGATTTTCAGGCGCAGGCCCCACAGGGTCACGTGGTCCGGAATGTGCGGATCCCCGGCCGAGCCGAACAGGATGGCGTCCTTGTCGCGCAGGGCATCGAGGCCATCGGCGGGCATCATCACGCCGTGCTGGCGGTAGTAGTCACCGCCCCAGCCGAAGTCCTCGAAGTCGAAGGCGAGGTCGGCACGGGCGGCGGCCAGGGCTTGCAGCAACTGGCGGCCCGCAGGAATGACTTCCTTGCCGATGCCGTCGCCGGGGATGGTTGCGATGCGATAGGTCTTCATGTCTCCAGCCTTTCTTGATGAGATGCGGTGTGGGGTCTCGCAAAATGACGACCTCCGCCGTCTCTTTGCATGCGGGCTACTTTACCCATACTGAAAGGACAGGAACCGGTGCTAGACTTAAAGCATTCTTAACCTGAATTCAACAATCCATTTTTTGTTTTCCTAGCGAGGTTTCATGCAGGACACCGTTCTTCCCGCCGACCTGCGTTTCTTTTCCGTGCTGGCCATGGCTGGCAGTCTCTCTGCGGCCGGGCGCGAGCTGGGACTGACCACGGCGGCGGTCAGCAAGCACCTCACGCTGATGGAAGCGCGGGCCGGCGTGCCGCTGGTCAACCGCACTACGCGCCGCATGATGTTGACGCCCGAGGGCGAGCTCTATCTGGAACATGCGCGCCGCATCCTCGACCAGATCGATGAATTGTCCGAACTGCTGGGCAGCTCCAAGCGCCGCCCGGAAGGCCTGCTGCGGGTCAATGCCACGCTGGGGTTCGGGCGCAGCCATGTGGCGCCGGTGATTTCCAAGTTCGTCACGCGCCATCCGCAGGTGTCGGTGCAGTTGCAGTTGTCGGTGATGCCGCCGCCGCTGACCGAGGACAGCTTCGATGTCTGCATCCGCTTCGGCGAGCCGCCCGATACCAGGGTGGTAGCGCGGCGGCTGGCGTCCAATGCGCGCCTGCTGTGCGCCTCGCCGGACTATCTCAGGCGCAGGGGCATGCCGCAGACGCCGCATGACCTGTCCAAACATAATTGCGTGGGCATCCGCCAGGGCGATGAGGCTTATGGGGTGTGGAAGCTGTCTTCAGGCAGCGGTGCTTCGCGCAAGACGGAGACGGTCAAGATCCGCGGCAACCTCACCACCAATGACGGCGAGATCGCGGTGAAGTGGGCGCTGGACGGGCACGGCATCCTCATGCGCGCCGAGTGGGATATCCGCAGCTATCTGGAACAGGGGCGGCTGGTGCAGGTGCTGCCGGGCTGGCAGACGCCCAATGCGGATATCTTTGCGGTGTATTCGCAGCGCCAGCAGCTGTCGACGCGGGTGCGCAGCTTTGTGGATTTCATTGCGCGTGAGTTGGCCGATACTTCGCCCAAGCCGCGTATTACCGTGTTGGGCAAGCGCTAGCCGCGGTGCAGCTTCCATCCGCCCCCGCGCCCGCGTTAAGATAGCCGCCAACCCCGTCCACCCGCCCAGCCACTTCCTTCATGACGTCCAGCCAAGCGCCCGCCGATCTCGCCACCCGCCGTGCCGGCAAGCTCACCGACACGGTCTATGCCAGCCTGCGCGATGACATCTACGCCTTCCGCCTGCTGCCCGGCGACCGCTTTGCCGAGAACGACGTGGCCGAGCGGCTGCAGGTCTCGCGCACGCCCGTGCGCGAAGCGCTCATGCGCCTGCAAAGCGAAGGCCTGGTGCGCGGCCACTTCCGCAATGGCTGGGAAGTGGTGCCGATCGACCTGGCGCGCTTTGCCTCCCTCTACGAATTGCGCGAGATGCTGGAGCTGCACGCCGTGCGCAAGCTGTGCTCCCCGCGCATCGCCCCGGGCGTGCGCCAGCAGCTGGTGGCCGAACAAGGCGCGATCTGGCAGTGCGCCCCCAGCGACCGCCTGCCCGACGGGCTGGCCGTGGCGGCCCTGGACGAAGCCTTCCACTGCGCGCTGGTGCAGGCGGCGGGCAACCCCGAGGCCGATACCGTCTATCGCCAGCTGGCCAACCAGCTGCGCATCATGCGGCGCCTGGACTTCGCCTATGGCGACTGCATCGATGACACCTACGCCGAACACCGCGCCATCCTCGACGCCATCGCCCGCAGCGATGCCGCTCTGGCCGGCGAACTGATCGCGCGTCATATCGAAGACAGCCACACCGTGGTCGAACGCCTCACCATCGCACGCCTTGAGCAGGTGCGCGCCGAGTCGGTGCAGGCTGCACCGGTGCCGGGCAACGCACCGGCAGCGACACCCACCCGCCGCAAGCGTTTTGGCTGAAAAAGTGAAGCTTTGCGCTTCAACTGCGGGTCGCAGGCCGGTTTTTACGCTCCCGAAGAAGAATTGAACCGATTTTCCTGTGCCGGATTTGCCCTGGAGCAAATGGCACGAAAGCTGCTTTTGTGGCTGGCAGGATTTATGCATACATAAATTCAGTCCAGCGGCATCCTGCCCGATCCGGCAAGGCTGACCGTCCCACTCTGGCTTTCTGTACAGGAGAAAAGCATGACCACCCTCACCCAAACCGCCCCGGCGAGCGCGCAGGGCTTGCTGCGCAACCGCTGGTTCCAGCTGTTGATCGGCCTGATCTGCATGATGGCCATCTCCAGTCCGCAATACGTGTGGACCTTGTTCACCAAGCCGCTCACGGCCAAGCTGGGCGTGCCGCTGTCGGAACTGCAGATCACCTTCTCGATGCTGATCGTGCTGCAGACCTTCTTCTCGCCCTTCCAGGGCAGCCTGATCGAGCGCTTCGGCGCGCGCCGCCTGATCGCCATCGGCACCTTCATGTCCGGCCTGTCGTGGATCCTGGCGGCACAAGCTTCTACCATCGGCATGTTCTACCTGGCCTATGGCCTGGTGGGCGGGCTCGGTACCGGCATCGTCTATGTCGGCGTGGTCGGCCAGATGGTGCGCTGGTTCCCGGACCGTCGCGGCTTTGCGGTGGGCATGGTGGCGGCCGGTTACGGCATGGGTGCCATCCTGACCACCTTCCCGATCTCGGCCTCGCTGGCCAGCGCCGGGCTGGAAACCACGCTCTGGCAATTCGGCCTGGTGTTTGCCGTAATCGGCGTGCTGGCCGCACAGGCGCTGCGCTCGCCTGACGCCAGCCATGCGGCCGCCATGCCGGCCCCGGCGATTGCCGCCAGCAAGCTCGACCTGGCGCCGCGCCAGATGCTGCGTACGCCGCTGTTCTGGTTGATGTTCGTGATGATGACCATGATGTCGACCTCGGGCCTGATGGTGACCTCGCAGATGGCCACCTTCGCGCGTGACTTCGGCGTGGCCAACGTGATGGTGTTCGGGCTGGCCGCGCTGCCGCTGGCACTGACCATCGACCGTCTCACCAATGGCCTGACGCGTCCCTTCTTCGGCTGGATCTCGGATCGCTATGGCCGCGAGAACACCATGTTCTTCGCCTTCGCGCTGGAAGGCGTGGCCATGGCGCTGTGGCTGGCCACGCGCGAGAATGCGGTGCTGTTCGTGCTGCTGTCGGGCATTGTCTTCTTCGGCTGGGGCGAGATCTTCTCGCTCTTCCCCTCCACCCTGACCGACACCTTCGGCACCCGCAACGCCACCGCCAACTATGGCTGGCTCTATATCTCGCAGGGCATCGGCTCGATCTTCGGCGGCCCGCTGGCGGCCATGATGCATGAGAAGACGGGCAGCTGGCATCCGGTCTTCGGGACCGCCATCACGCTGGACATCCTCACCGCCTGTCTGGCGCTGATGGTGCTCAAACCCTGGCGCGCCCGCTATCTGGCCAAGGCCGGCAACTAAGCAACGCCTGCCCTCCCCGCGTTCCCTGATGCCGGCCTTGTGCCGGCATCGTCATTTTTGCCCGCGCCTTCTCCTGATGGTGGCACATGGCTGCCGAGCTTGTAGCGCGCATGTACCGTATACTTGCAAGCTTGTTGCAAGTCATTGCAACGCGCCTGCAACTCCTTGCAGCCCTGCGGGTCTGACCCACCCGCGCCTCATCACAAGAACATCACCTGCTGCCTCATGGAAATCGTCTTCACCGTCCTGATCCTGCTGCTGGCCGTCGCCGTCTCCGGCGTGGTCGCGCGGCTGGCTCCCTTCAAGCTGCCGCTGCCGCTGTTCCAGATCGCCTTGGGCGCGGTGCTGGCCATGCCCATGTTCGGCCTGCGCATCAGCTTCGATCCGGAACTGTTCCTGCTGCTGTTCATCCCGCCACTGCTCTTCACCGATGGCTGGCGCATGCCCAAGCGCGAGTTCTTCCGCCTGGCGCGCCCCATCCTGGCGCTGGCCCTGGGTCTGGTGATGTTCACGGTGGTGGGCGTGGGTTACTTCATCCACTGGATGATCCCGGTCATCTCGCTGCCCTCGGCCTTCGCGCTGGCGGCCGTGCTCTCGCCCACCGATGCGGTGGCGGTCTCGTCCATCGTCGGCAAGGGCCGCCTGCCGGCCTCGATGCAGCACGTGCTGGAGGGTGAGGCGCTGATGAACGATGCGTCCGGCCTGGTGGCCTTCAAGTTCGCCATTGCCGCCGTCATCACCGGCACCTTCTCGCTGCTCGATGCCAGTATCTCCTTCGTGCTGATCGCCGCCGGCGGCATTGCCGTAGGGCTGATCGTGGCCTGGGGCTTCGGGCTGATCCGCCGCAAGATCATCGAATGGGCCGGTGACGAGCCGGGCATCCAGGTGGTGCTGCTGTTGCTGATCCCCTTCACGGCCTACATCTTTGCCGAACACTTTGGTTTGTCCGGCATTCTGGCGGCGGTGGCGGCGGGCATGCTGATGCCCTATCTGGAGACGGCCGGTGGCGAATCGGCGGCCACGCGCTTGCAGGGACGCAGCATCATGACCATGCTGGAATTCGTCTTCAACGGCATGTCCTTCCTGCTGCTGGGCCTGCAATTGCCGGGCATCGTCAGCCTGGCCCACGTGGATGCGCAGATGGCGGGCAATGTGCCGGTGTGGCACCTGTTCGTCTACATCCTGGCGATCACGGTGGCGCTGATCGTGCTGCGCTTCGTGTGGGTCTGGGTCAACCTGCGCATGCGCCGCTTCGCCTCCGCCCTGCGTGGCCAGAGCGGGCGCAACCGCAAGTTCGATTTGCGGCTCATCAGCATCACGGCGCTCTCCGGCGTGCGCGGGGCCATTACGCTGGCGGGCGTGATGTCGATCCCGCTGCTGCTGAAGGAACATACGCCCTTCCCGGCACGTGACCTGCTGATCTTTCTCGCCACCGGCGTGATCCTGTGCTCGCTGCTGTTCGGCAGCTTCCTGCTGCCCTGGATGCTCAAGGATCTGCAGCTCGATGCCGAGGTCAAGCGCCGCCGCGCCGAGGAAATGATGGCGCGCCTGCGCCTGTCGGAGGCGGCCGTGCGCACCATCGAGGAGGCGCAGGAACGCATCGGCGTCAATCTCGATGAATCCGATCTGGCGTTGTTGATGGAAGTCAGCGGCAGTCTGCTGGCGACCTATCGCATGCGCATGAATGCGGAGAGCGATTCGGAAGAAACCCAGCGCGCGGCCAACCGCTTCAAGCAGTTCGAACGTGAACTGCGGCTGGAGGCAATCCGCGCCGAGCGGCTGGAAGTCCACTACCTGCGCGCTGAACAGCGCATCAATGACGAGACCTTCCTGATGCTCATCAACCAGATCGACATGGCCGAGACCTGGTTGCTGGGATCATTGAACGGGCCGGGGCAGAATCACTGATTCGAACCGCCTGCCGCACCAACGACAAAGCCCGCAACGCCCTTGTACCGGGCGTTGCG
>JGI24890J29729_1000484_pt1 | contig 24718 bp, 25 predicted proteins | sample FreactcultureFD7_FD_29729 | JGI IMG/M metagenome (IMG submission 29729)
TTCCGACAAGTAGGCGATCGGTTAATTCCAGTTGGGATCACTTCGGGTCGAGCGGGAGACGGTGCGAACGCAACCATGGCTACTCAAACTTTACCTCCAGATTTCTTGTCCCAAATCGCTGCGGCTCTCGATCATTCGAATGAATCCGGAGGAGGAGGAGGAGGATCGTCAAGTGGAGGAAGATCTGGATTTAGAGTGAGGAGTTCGAGAAGGAGAGGTGGATCGACGAGCGGTAATGGAGCAGGGGAGAATGATGAAGTGACGAGATTGTTGGAGAGTTTGGGTTTGGGAGGTGGACCAGATTTGGAGGAGATGATGTTACAAGAAGCGATGAGGTTGAGTCAACTCGAAGAAGAGGAACGACAGAAGAAAGTGAGAGAAGAGGAAGAGAAGAAACAGAGGGAACAAAGAGAGGGATTAGGTGGTGCATCAGCATCAGGAGGATCGGAGAGTATGAATAGGAAATCGACTGAAACTACGGAAAGGGAATTATCGGAAGCTATGGGACACGATCTCTCTCGAGGAACGACACAACACCCTCCAACCACTACTTTCCCTGCTGCCGCATCAACTTCTCAATTTCCTCCTCCTCCAACGATCAATACGACTCTCCCTCCCCTTTCACACAACGATCCTAATTCGACGTCGACTCCCACTAGCTCTACTACTCCAACAGCCACTACATTCCCTTCTTCTTCTTCTTCTTCCTCGGCACTCCCTCCAATAGAATCAAGTTCGTTCTTGGGAGACGTTCTCGCACCTTCGACTTCGAGGGCATCTGAAAGTTCTGCATCGTTCGTACAAAACTCTCCAATGGCAGGATATCAACAACTCGAGGATGATGATTCCTCTATCCGAACGACGAGCAGACCACAAGGCTCTCAAGACCACGAGGAACAACCCGTCGATTCAACTTCTGGTTCTGGAGGAGGAAAGAGTGGCAATTTGATCGATTTCTAAATACCACTTCTCACTTTCCTTTCTTCACTGCTCGGTGCATTCTCATTTCTAGTACAATTTCTTCTTCCCTTCCCTTCGTTTACATAGAGTGCCTTTTCTCCTTGCTGTTGCCCTCTTTTGCTTGTAGCGTCTCGCGCAGTTTCTAACGATTTCTCCCAATGATTCTCTCTCATCGAGCGATTTTGTCCCGTCCAGAAAATGAGAGAGTGAGAGAGTATACCAAAACTTTCATTTCTATTTTACCATTCTATGCAGTGGATGTCGATATCCTTTCCCCGATCAACGTTTCAACAAGTTAGGTGTTCAGATTGAGAATTTCCCTGTCAACCTCCTATAATCCTCTACGACGCTCTCAAACGTCTCTTGCAGTTTATCTTTCCTCTCTTGTCCGTCCTCGATCTGTAACAACTGTTCCTTGTTGAACAGGTACAACCTCTTCTTGACCAACAACCTGAACGCTTTCGATTTCGGATCTGGAGAAGTGAACAAGGTTGACGGGTTCGATTGGAGTAGGAGGATCATTTCGATCAAGCGGTAGAATTGTCGCTGTACATAGCTCACTCCGTCTTACGATCAGCATTCAGAGGTGAAGTAGAGAGAGGGAGGAGAAACGTACATCGGCAAGTTTGTATTTCTTTCGAATCGATTCCGTGAAATTTCGATCGATCGGTGCAGATTTCAACTCTTGCAAATCACCTCCTGATAACAAGGTGTATAGATCACATTTGTCTCTCATATCTTCAAACGTTTCTGATGGATCTTCGACTGTTCGCTCGAAATCCTTCCAGGTATCAGTAACGTGAGTGTAGATACCGAGTGATCGATTGACGAACCTGTCAGTTCACTAATGTCGACTCGTTTGAGAATATTTCGGTAGCAGAGATCGTAGAGAGCGGCTGTGAGAATGGTTTCGGCGAATGTCAGTTCCAAGTCGCTAAGGAAAACGTAACATTCGAGAGGAGACAGGCTCACATCCATGACCCTGACCATGGTACGGCGGTAGTGTGACGAATTGACTGTTTGGTACGAGCGCAGTAAGCTAGTGATTGAGTCTGTGAAGAAAGGAAGGGAACCTGAAAACTCACGCTAATCGCAGTCGTTTCGTGTCGGGGTAGCAGAAGAATGAGTAGAACGATACGTAACCGACGAAATGATACGTATTCGAGTCGTCACCTCGTTTACGTCGTTCGAATCTAGACAGTGACGAGATCTATCACTCAGGATATGAAAGAAGAGCGAAAGAAAGAAAAGATGCCAGAACTCACAACGTAACGAATTCCCATCTCCCATCTTCCTCGTCGATGTATTGAGCTCCCTCGATATAGAGTAAAGCAAAGATCTGAGCTTTCCTATGAAACTCTTTGAACCCTTTCGTATCCCAATTTGACCAATACCCTTCATAAACGACCTCATCATCATCTTCTTCTCCTTCTCCCTCTTCGACTCTCTCCCAACTTCGTGTCGGTAAACTACCATTCACCGCCTTGCCTTTCCCTTTCCCTTTGTCTCGCCTCATCCTGTACGCTCCAATCTTTTCTCCGACCGGTTTAAATTCTCTCGAATCCTTTTCGACGGTTTTCTCAAATTCTTCCAAACTCTTCGAGTACGAAGGAGGGATGAAATCGTACAAGATCTGTTCGGGATCGTCGGCTTTGACAGTCGAAGTTTCGGGGAATTTCGACTCGTAGGAGATTTTGAGGTATTGCGATAAACTTCCCGAAGCGAAACGGTACTGTAAAGATCCTGCTATTGTCAGCTCTCTCTCTCTCTAGTATCAAGCCGATAGGGACGAGGAGAGAGAGTACTTACATCGATTTCCAATCCTTGATATCCAAAGATGGTTTCCTCTTCTCCAAAGATTGGGTAGACAAACACGGGCGCGAAAGTCTCGACCAGTTTAGATTCCTCTTCGTTCAATGCAGCCGCGTCTTCCTTAGTTCGAGCTGAAGAGAGAGAGAGAGAGGGTTAAAAGACGCGACTTTGATCAAGAGGGGGAAGGGGGGAAGAAACGTACAGAGTCGCATTTGAAGTGCTTCGAGTCCATTCGTGGACCAATCTTCACTTGTGGCTGTAGTCATCGCGAGGAAAGGGCGAAGTTGCGAGAGGGAATGAAAGAGAACTTTCGCAAACTGTTCTCAAGTGATTAATGACGCTTCGGCCACTGACGGTAATCTCATTCGTACAGCATTCCGGTTCGACTCAGGTTGTGAATGAAGACGCGAAATGAGTGATAGCTAGTATTCTCTCAGGAACGAATGAAACGAGCGATAGTGGTTTTTTATAAGTTGCGAATGCGATGTATATGAACGACTAGCTCCTCCTCCTACTCTCAAGCAGACGCTGCCCCTCCTCCTCCACAGCAACCCGCTGGAGCTTGCGACTCCTCTCCCTCGACCGGTTTCCGACTTCTTCTTCGTCTTCGAACTCCCTCATTCCCTCCTCCTCCTTCTTTCGGTCCTCTCATGACTCGTGCATCCTTCGGTTGTTTGATCGTGTCGTTGTCACCTCGTTCTGTTTCTTCCGTTATCCTCAAAGCTGTGAAGAGAAGGAAAGGAATGAATCAGCTGAACTGTTATTTCGCTTCGTTGCCAATTCCTGACTCACCATAATTTCCTTCCTCTGTCCGTCTCCCTTGAACGACGTTCCTCCTCAAATAAGTGGCAATCTCCAAAGCAGCTTCGATATGCTCATCGACTTTCTCCGCCGTCAAACTTTCACTCTCCGGCTTGAGGTCTGGAACTTTGAACGAATGGTCCGTAGGGAATGGAGATTTCGATACTGAGGCAGAAGGGATGAAACGACCGAACAAGACTCGGGTTTGATGGTGTGCGGCTGTGAAACGATTCCCTCGTTTCAGCTTGATTGTTGGGTAGAAAGTTGACTGAGGATATTACTTACACTTCAAAGCCAAGTCATCTCCTTTAAAAGTGAAGCGTTGAGCCCGTAACAGTGCCTTTGAGATGGCCATGGAATTCTAGATCAGCTACTCTTCTAGATCGATTGAGAGGCTAAAAGAAGGACTCACTCGGTAAGCAGAAGCAGCTCGAGCGCATTGTACAGGTGTCAGAGTGAGCGACATGGTTGTGGAAGAAGTCAACAGAGGAATCTGGTTGAACAATATTTTGATTCCTTTCCTTCCAACCATTCACTCGGATCTTATTGACCTCGCTTGGGGACTTGCTGCTTCGTGATGAATCTCGATGGAGCAGGTGAGGTCTCTTCTCTGTGGTTCACCTCTCGTCTTGTTTCGCTGATACGTTATTCAATCATTCCTCAGCTCCCTCTAGTCGTCACCAACCCGAAATCTACACAATCTATGCACGCCAAACACCGTTCCAATTATACCAAAGTCAAATAGAAACCGATTCCCCCGAATTACTTCGATTTCACCGAATCTTCTTCTCGCACCCTCACGACTGATAGACACCCTCAACTCTTCGCTCTCGTCGTTGAACACCTCTCTGGATACGATGTTCTGCCCCTAGAACCCTCAGTCCTTCCGAGATACATGTCCCCGGAGGTTGCGGTCAAGAATTTGCGAAAGGATGCAGATTACTTCGGACTCGACTCGTTGGTTCAAGCTATCGATCTACACCTGAATCCGCCAGCGATACCGGTACCATTCCCTTCATCACTCGCGAAAGAACACGAGACGACTTCTATTCTAGACTTTGATCGATTCGTTGAACCTGGCGCGGACCTCAAACTCGATGCGGAACACAACGATTGGAAGGTTCGCGTAGAAGGAATGGAAGGAACGCATTTTTACAGACGTCGAAACGTTATTGTACGGTAAGTGATTAGTCTCGAATGCAACCACTCGTCTTTTACTGAATTAATCAAAAGCGTTGTTCTTTACAGACTCACTTTGCAAGAGAACGAAACGGAAGGGCCGGGTTCGATCCTGTCGAATGGAGAGGATCGAATGGAACTTATCGTAATCATCAAGGTACACGGTCGAGATCCACCAATGGCAAGCAACGGTCGTTCAGCATCCTCCATTTCACTTTCGACTATGCCAATGTACCTCACCGAGCTCGACTCTATCACGATCAACGGCTCAGCTACGACGAGTACTGAACTCGTCTCGGTACTCGCTGGATCGTGCGACGACGTTACATCGCCGAAATGGATTCGGGATCTAGTGAAATGTCGTAGGGACCACGCTTTGGGTTTTCACGAGGATGACAACGAGACCTGGCATTCGATGGTCAGGGGATCTGTGGTACCTTCAATCGAGCTCATCGCCGATGAACTTATCGTGTTCATCGATGTGGCCGAGCGAAGTCCTTCAGTCACGAATTTGTTGAATTGCCGCTATGCGTACGCATCGTTGCGAACGATGGACAAGAGAGCTTCGGAGTGGGAACAAGCGATAAAGGTAGGCTTTCTTGTTCTCTTTTGGAGTGTCATTCGAACTCAGGTCTCTCGATTTCGCAGGCTGTCGATTCAAGATCATAGTCTCCTCTTCACCATCCATCCCATGCCTCCCTCTCGTCTACGATACCACTACTATACTTGACCTCCCCTCATATTCATGTCGTAATCTATCGCTCTGCAACTGGCATTCGAATTCGTTCTCCTCACCTTTCGCAACAGTCGTTCGGCCACTCTATTCCCCTTTCTCAGCTTCGGTCGACTCCTCCAGGATCTCGAAAGCTCCATACTCTCTCGAACGCTTTAGCTCTCGCCTCTCGTGGCCAGCGCTTTCTAATCCCATAATGAAAGCTTTACGACCTCCAAATCTGAAAAACCACGTGGATAGGAGGCAACCCCAGTATCTCTCGGACCCTGTCTCTGCCTCATAATTGATCGCTCTCCCGCATTTGGGGGTCGCTCGTCGTCGTAAAGAATCAGATCTTCGAGACAAAAAGTTTTCTGCTTCGACCTGGACTTCTCGTCGGACCCTGCTCAAGCAGGACCCCAGAATACTAGGTCGTGACACAGTACGTGGGGTGTAGATAGATCGAGGGTGGGGATTCGAGGGTACGTCTCGTTCTGATTCCCTCGATTTCCCATGTTCACTTCGTTGCTCACAATCATTCGAATCTCGCCTCTGTAGGCAAGTTCCTCACCCTGTTTCTCGACTTTCAAATGCTCTAGAAACTTGTTCGCTCGGACATGATCGAAATGAAAAGAAAACGGTCGAGTTAAGATTTCTCATTTGACGAAGGGCAAAGCTTTGAGAGACAAGGTTTCACCTCCTCGCAAATCCGTCGTCGATCTTTCGAGCTGACAAGCAACAGGACAAACAGTTTAGGAGGTGAATCCGTAGAGAGCTTGGTGAACCAGTCTCAAGCGATCGCAACGTTTCGACAATCTTTTCATCGACTCGACCTTAGAATTCTCCCCCCCTTCGAACATTTCGACCGATAGTCGACGATCCCCACGACTCGTTCCACCGTCTCAGATTCGAACAGATGTTCTCTATGTAGGTGAAAGGGGACCGTGGAAACCTAAGGTCCCTCGACAAGAGGTTAGATCTCCTCGCTTCGTTTCGCAAGTCGACCCACTCTCTGACCTACTCAGTGGACCCCCGATACGAGACCTGTACTGATGAACCGCTTCATTGCGCTTTGATTGGAACGGCTCGGACCGTTGTTGTTGCCCTTCGAATGTAAAGGAGTCGAGTCGCTGTCTCGTAGAGGTTTCGTCCCTTCGCAATTTTCTTGACTCTCGATACAAGGTCTTCGAATTCAAACTGACGGGTTATCTCAGTTCCTAGGCGAGTAATTACAGAGTGCGACAACAAAGGTGAATGTCTCCGGTCTTCCTTATCAACGTGCGATTTCAGCTGAATCTCCCTTTCGTCGACTGGAACAGATCGCTCGTCGCTCCCGGAGAGTCAAGCGCAGGGCCGTCAGACGTATCTCCGGTACGCAAGATAGTGTCCACACCGATGTCTTCGCTTCTCCCCCGCGCTATCGGTTCCGACTATAAATTCGCATCGTTTGTTTCGTTTCTCTCCTCTTCTCTTTCTTCTCTTCACTCTTACCTGACAACACTCTCTTCGTATCAGACGCTCAATCACATCACTTACTTCAACCTCACCCTCGACCCCTCTCTTCTCACCTTCATTTCGACAATGCGCTCAAACCTCCTCTTCGTTCTCTTCGCCCTCCTCTGCGCTGCGTTCGTAGCCGCCAACCCCGACGCCGAGCCTGAAGCTGAACCTGGTAGGGGTGGCGCTCAGTGTGGAGGTCGAGTCATCGGTTCTTGTCAACGAGGCTTTTCCTGCACGAAGAACAAAAGTAACAAATACTTCTGCAAAGCCATGTAAGTCTTTCTTGCCATCTCCCTTGAGCTTCGAGTCTCGCTAACTCTTATCACCTCAATAGTGCAAAGGCTCCTGGTCCTTCCGGTTCTCGTCGTCCTTCGGTCAAGCGAAACCTCTCATCGTGCGAAGGTGGAAAGGTCGCTTGCCCCGTTCCCGGTCTCCTCCACGGCTTCGAATGTGTCGATGTAATGACCAGTCTCGAATCCTGCGGTGATTGTCTCGGTAAGTAGTTGCTTTTCTTCTTCCCCTCTTTGCCCTCACTTCATGTAGCTGACTCTCCTCCTTTCGTCTCCTCTTTCTTTAGTTCTTGGCGGTGTCGACTGCTCAGCGCTTCCTGGTGTCGCCGGCGTCGCATGCGGTACGTCCTCGCTTCATCCTCTCGATAGTCACCTCGCTTCTTCGTTCGCTGACATTCCCCTTCGCTCAGTCAACGGTTTCTGTCGTGTCGAAGGTTGCGGTGCAGGCTTCACCTACGACTTCAGGAAACGTTCATGCACTCCCAACTCCTTCTGGCAGCAGAAAGAGTGAGATCATTCACTCTTTTCTCTTCGATCGTCGTCGCTCGTCCAACAACGCTCAACTTTTCTCAACCTGGTTTCACTCCCTCGGTTCTTCGGTTCTCCCTGACACTCATGTATCTTTCTTCACCTTTCACGGACTTTTCGATTACTAATCCAATCGAATCGGTGCCGTCTTGTCTTTCATACCTTTCTTTAACGTTTTTCAACTTCTTTACGATTTCTCTTTTCCTCTTCTTCTTGTAGCCCAGCCTTTCTTGCTCCTTTATCCTTTTTGCTTATCATCTTTTATCTGTTTATTCCAAAGCGAGTAGCAGACTTTATCACTCTGATCTTATTCTCGCTGCAAGTGAGTCTGCCCTTGCCTCACCTTCGGACGAGAGTTCGTCTCGTTTCTGTTCGAGAGTGAGCGAGAGCTGTTGGTCATTGCATTCAGCGAAAGAGTATTGACAGAGCTTTCCCTCCCTTCGAGTGATCAACCCGTTCTTCCATACCGCTCAACACTGCTCGGTCGACTATCAAAGGGCGAGTAAGGCCGGACAGAACGACCAACTCGACCACCTCTCCCTTCGAATGCTCCTTCGGGAGAAGGATCTCGTAGAATGCCTCTCGGAAACGTGCGAGTCGGAGAGGGTCGTCGAGCTGAAGAGGGACGAGGAATGAGTCGGAGCTTTGGACGAGCGGTGCTGGATGAAGGGAGGAGGGGTTGAAGTAAAGCATAGTATTCGAGGTAGTCGATTATTGAGATCCCATTACGGCTGTAAAAGTTCGGAAGCCTTCAGAGATCAGCTCAATCGAAGGAATCTTCGAAATCGAGGTGCCTCACCTTCGAGTTACATCGAGATATGTCGTAAGATGATCAACGAGTCTCTCCTGTGCGTCCTGGATAAGCTTGACCCCCTCGAGTAAAGCCCTCGCTCTCCTATTCAACATGAACCAAGCTTGTTTGTCTGCCATTTGCTGAGCCCGTCGACGAAGCGAAAGCGAAAGAGGTTCTCCGGAGGACTCGGAGCTCCAGGAGTCGTAGAGACGTCGAGTGTACATGTAAGAATGGTAGAGATCCTTTGTTACTCGAAGGTACGAATCTGGGATGAAGCGAATCAGGACCGAAAGTTTCGAGAGAAAGAGAAACGAGACAGTGCTTACCTGGAGGTGGTCGACTTTCATCTAGATACGCACCGAGTCGTACTCGATGGGATGAGCTGGGTGAACTAGGAAGGAGCGAGAAAAGGACATACCAAAATGAGCTTTCCATTCTCTGACGAACACTGTTTCGTGAGAAATTCGATCAGCCTCCTCAAAAGGGAACCGGCAGAGCGTAGCAAGATCCCGACTCACACTCATGATGCTTGTACGCGTTACTCAATAGATCCCTCAGAGCCAATACTCCTTGTCTCGTTTCCCTCGATTGACTCGCAACTGTCTCCTCATACAACTTCATGACCCTCTCCCACGCCTCTCCATCTCCCCATCGAATCCTAACATACCTCACCGCAACCTCTACATGACCCCTATAAGTCTCTTTGATCGAATCGTAAAACCTCAATAATCCCAACGCAGCTTGTACGATAACTCTCACTTCTTTCTCGACCATCTTTCTCTCTTTCTCTGGATCTTTTGAGCCGGTCAAGGTAGTCCATACTTCTCTTTGAACCGACACGCTGCCCTCGATCGCATCGCACAACTTGTCGGAAACCCAGCGTAACCAGTATGCGAGTCCTATTCGAGGAGAGGAAGTGTTGGGAGCTAAGACGAGGTTTGTACCCGGTATTGTCGAGCCTGTTTCGTACTTTGAGCGATCGAGGGGAGGAATGGGAGTTTGAGGATTGAGGAATGAGAGATGAGCGGGAGGGTGGGAGGATCTTGACGAAGGCGAGGGTCGGAGAGGACTTGCGCGTCTGGGAGCTGAGGAGGAGCGAGGTCGAGAAGAGGGTGAAGTTGGGAAACGGTAGGAAGGAGAGGGACGAGGGACTGAGGTCGAAAGAGGAGGTGGTTGAATTCGAGAAGGGGAAGCAGGTCGTCTCGAGGAAGGTCGTTGAAGAGTAGCTGGTTTAGGTCTTATAGGAACCGGCCGAAGCTGTTGAATGAAGATGTCAGTTCTGTAGAATCGCAGAGGACGGAAAGAGGGACTTGCGAGAGGAGGACTTGGAGCTCTACCATAGATTGATTGGTTCGGCTTTGAACTCGATGGTCGAGGAGTACTTGCTGGCATCCTAGTGTGTAGCTCTATTGCGGTGTGAGATAAGGAGTAGAGGAAGGAAGAAAGAGAGAAAGGCAAGATTCATGGGTCCGCGGTGAATCCGCTCCGAGGTCAGCTGATACTCTCACCTGCAGCTGAATCATCCACAGATACTCAGCTGATCATAGAGCGCCCTCAAAGGTGTGTGTGAGCAGAACAAGAAGGAGAGAAGAGTAGAATGAGGTCATCAAAGCCGGGAGAAGCAGCAGAGTAGCGATAGCACGAGGCGAGAGAGTAGAGGTAGTCTGGAGGCTGCTGAGGCTTGACTGACATCGAAGCGAATAGGATAAGGGAACAAGAGGACGCTGCGAAAACTGCTCCATCTCTTTCTGATTCTCCCACTTCACCTTGCTAACATGGGTCTATTTTCAAAGATCAAGGCCGCCAAACAGAGTTCCAACAACCCTTCCTCACCCTCCTCGTCATCCTCAGCTCCTCCAACCCAACAACGAGACGTTTCCAATTCGTTTGTTCAACGCCAAGGTTCCTCACTCGTGCTCGACGGGAACGCGTTCAGGTTCGCAAGTTTAAACGCACCAGAACTGTTGGATGGAGATTGTAATCAGCAGTATGAAGTCACGAACACGATGGAAACTTTCGGAAAGGAGGGATCATTCGGCGGAGTGGGAGTAACGAGGACTTATACTCTCAGGGTGAGTCCCACGATACCTTGAATGCGTCAGAACAGCTCCGCTCAAAGGGAGTTGAGACCCGTCTCATGGCGAACTGACCAAAGGTCTCGTCGGAATAGATCAAATCCAAGAACATCGGCCGAGGACACATCAATGGATGGAACAAAGAATGGAATGATTGGGAATGGGATTCGGGTCGTCTTCAAGAGATGGATTATGTGCTGGCTGCAGCGGCGCAACATGGAGTCAAATTGATCATCCCAATTTTGAATCAAGATACTGGCGAAGAGTGAGCTGTTCTTCCTCTTCGATCACTTGTCTCGATGTCGGGCTGATTAACGAGAGTACTCCGTTCGCAGTTCGAATTGGGTCGGTTCGACAGCGGATCTGATCAAGTTCCGATATGGATTAGGGTCAACTCAAGAAGCTCGTTCGAAAGTCGATTGGTGGACTGACAACACTATGATTGAATCGTAAGCTCGACTTCTACTTATGAGCGGTATACTGTAAGAAGTGCTGAGAGTAGAGAGGAGAATACAGGTACAAGTTGATCATTGATTTCCTCTTGAATCGTAAGAACTCGATCAACGGACGAAGATACGGAGACGATCCCACAATCTTAGCTTGGGAGACAGGCGAGTAGTAGCTTGATGTTATATCTGAGCTTACTGGGCTGATATACTTGGGTGCTCACTCGCAGGTAATGAGATGAATCATCAAGGAATGAGACCTGCTCCGTATCAATGGACTCTCACTATCGCCAAACACCTCAAGTCTCGAGCACCGAACACGCTCGTAATGGATGGATCTTTCGCACGTAATGACGATCCTTCTCGATGTTATCCTCAGGATGTCCTGGAGAATCCCGACGTAGATATCGTCAGTCCCTCCCTTCTCTACTCAGCTGTTGCGCAAGCTGAAGTGAAGAAAGTATTTGACAGATCTCTTATCATTACTATGGAAGTGGAGACATCCGACGGGTGAAGAAGGATTGTGACATTGCGAAGAAACATGGGAAAGTGTTCATTGCGGGAGAATATGGTTTCTTTGATTCAGAGAAGGACTACGCGAGCTTCTTGTCACAGATCGATTCGGCTGGAGGTATGTCGTCGTGTCAAGTGAACCAGAAAGCAAGGAGCTGATCTGACGTTCGAACGATTCATCGATCTACAGGTGCTGGTTCACTGATTTGGTCTTTCCGACCTCGATCTTCTCGGGGAGGTCACAAGACTCATGGAGAAGGGGATGGTATTTGGTCATACCGTAAGTCACTCCATATACTTTCACGTTTCCGTTACTCTCACGTTCCAATCAGCACTCATGCTCACTCGCTCTGCTTTACATTTCACAGATGTTCCCGGGTGGAAGAATTCCGCACATCGCGAGTTTGACCCTCGAGAATCCTCGATCGTCCCTTCTATCCGCGCCGCTTCGTTCAAGATCAATTCCCTCAAACCTCCTGCTCATCCGACCCCTTCACCTCCCTCGAAACCCTGGCAGTGTCGTCCTAATCACGTTTGTTTCGCCGGTTCGGCGTGGGCGGAGAGGTACGAGGTTATCGTGAGAGGTGGTCAGGGAGGGGAGGAGAGGAAAGAAGTTTGGGATTGTACGAAAGAGGACGAGTTGATGATTGATTTGTCGAGGGAGTTGGGGAAAGTGGGAGGTGGTGGAGGAGGAGGAGGGGCGAGGATTAGTGTGAGAGCTTTCGGAGTTGATGGACATCCGAGTGAGGAGGGAGAGGCTTTGATTTTGTAATAGTTCATATACAGACACTTTCTTTACCCCTTTTGTCAAATACTAGAAACCGGTCGTCTTCTTCCTTGATTCACTCGAAGTCGACTCGCTTGGATACAGCGATGTCCAAGAGAGGTTACTGCTGTTTTTTACATGAACATGCTACTAGCTTCTTCCCTCTTTCTCTGCTTCCTCTCCTTCTCCAACCATTCGAACCCTTTCCCACCAACCTGTCTGCTCTGTACCTTCTCCCTCTCTAAAGGAGTCCACCAATCCCACTTGAAATCTTCCTTGATTTTGCTCAGTTTGCCCCCTCGTACCGCAAGTTCTCGGTACATCGCTCCGGGATCTGATAATCCGACTGGTCCTCCCGAATCATACAGTGTAGTGACAGTGGGATGTGAGATAGGCGATACGTTCGAGAAGGGCCCGTTGAGGGGTTGAGGAGGAGTCGAGGTAGGTAAGAGGAGAAGTAATGTGGATGTCGAGGGCTCGGAGAGGAGGGTGGAGAGCGTGAAGATTGAGGAAGGAAGACCATGAAGGAGATTTGGGGGTAGATAGGGTTCTGCTGAGAGGAGAGAAGGAGTGGAAGAGGGGGAGGAGAGATAGAGAATTGGAAGTCGGGAAGCGAAAGCTGTTGGAGATTCTTGGGATGAAGAAGAAGGGATGTAGGACGGGAGGTGATAGGATGCTAGGATTGTTGTAGAGGTAGGAGAGAGGGCATCTAGAAGGAACGAAGCGAGTGGGTGAAGGGAAGAGAGTGGGATCGAAGTCGAGAGGAAAACGAGAGTTGCGCGTCCCTCTTCAGATGGGACAGCGATAGCACCACACTGTGAGGAAATAGGTATGACTACTCAGCTGGATAGTTCGCAGTAGTAAAGCGTCTCGTTCACTCACCTGTGCCCCATCGATGACCACTTTGATCAATTCCTCTGCTTTCACCTCGATACCTTGTGCTACTCGTTCACCAGCTTCTCCAATCAAAAATACAACTTGTCCACCTTTCTTGATCCTCTCCTCGTGGCCGGTGAGCGAGATAGTTGGTTCAGGAGAGAGTTGTTTCATCTTGGGCGACTCATCTTGTTCCCAGTCTGAACCTTCTGAAGAGTCTTCAAGCTGGTACGAAGGGTGTGGTGCAACGGATGATTCGTAATCCATTTAGAAAAAGTGAAGTGTCGTAAGACGAAAGAGGTGGAAAGCTGAAATTCTTCGCAAGAGACTCGCAAGCGTTTCTCACAAACTCGAGTCTTCCTCAATCACAATCTAGTTATTTGCAATCTCACTACCAGCTTCCAACCCCAATCTCTTCTTTCTGCAGAGCTGTCTCGCAATCAATTTCCAAACATTCCCTTTCCTTCCCTCGAAGACGACGTTCCTGCCAACATCCCATACATTCCTCCTCAATCTTTCATACTCTTCCTCCCCTATCCCCCCCAATATAGTCGGTACCTCGTGAGCCCTCTCCCTCGGAATCGATACCGTGAAACTACTCCAATCCACCTCTGTTTCAAACGGTAAAACTTGTCCAGCTTTCGAACCTGTCCCAATGAAGACGGGTACGACGCCGAACGCGAGGTACTCATAGATCCTCGTCGTGTCGAGAGTGTATCCAGGTGGGGCCAATCCAAACTTGCTTCGTGCGAGTCTTTGAGCGTATTCGTCGTTTTCTGACCATTCGGCAATGTCGAAATCGGGGAGGGAAGAGAAACCGGAATGGGCGTGACGAGAGAAGGGGGGCTGAGAGGTGTTGCCGGAAGTAGAAGGGAAGAATAGGGAACGTATTGAGAGCGAGTAACGGTCCCCTTCTCCAGCGTTTCCGACTCCTCCTCGAAAGATCGCGAGAGTTGTTCTTCCAATCGGATCTGGTGTATCGATGCGAGATCTCCTCAGGATGGATCTAAGGATACGTCGCATTGTCGCTCGGAACCCGGTCTCTTCGGGAGTCGGAACAAAGATTTCAGATCGAATTGGATTGGCTTGAAACCTCCTATTTCGACTTGCCGCACCTCGAGGCTTCGAGAGAGGTCTACCGCTACTATCAACGTAGTCCATCGGATTGATGTAGTACGAGTTGAGCAGGTGGGTCGAAGAAGGAATAACGATATCTTGATAGAATCTGAAATATTTGCCATAGGGACTAGGACGAAGGTCTCCCACGGTGACGAGGTAGGTCGAAGCGTTCATGGCTGATCGACTCTCTTCGGTGTAATAACCATCGATAAAGTCCATGGGGTGAACGATGAGATGATCTGAACCTCCCGAAACGTTCCAGTAAGGGAGAGACTGCTTGATGTGGTCCATGACCGGTTGTATATACTTCGTATCGACGTCGCAGCGTTCAGTCTTGGTCCATCCGGCTTTGACCCAACAATCGAAGAGGTAGCAAGCTGGGAAGAGGGGAACGAAGAAGAAATCGGCTTCGTCTGGATTCGAGGTGTAGAGTTCCGGATGGGGGTGCCAAGCTGACGAAGGGGAAGATGGTGGGTTAACGAGGAGGTCGTAAAGGAGTAGCTCCGAGTTGTACGCTGACCAACGACATTGCGAAACGGTCGATTCGGGAAGTCGAAGTTCATTCGGAAGATCATAGACCTGTTCGAAAATTCTCTCAGCCGAGGTTATCGGACCCGGTAATCCTTCTGTGCGCTTACATAGATCTTTGGAGTGCAAATTGGCGAATCTGAGGAGGGAAACATGAAAAGGGAGGGTCAGCAAACCTTGAATCTCTACACTTATCTTCTCCCTCTGTATTGCGAGATTTCACATACCTAAATCTGGTGGCCATAGTCTGCTCCGGTCGTCCAGTTCGTCCAAAGGAGGGAACTCTTTAACTTCCCCACTACACGAGATTTCCCTTCTCCCCTCTATCGCTAGTTTAGCTATCCCGTTCCCGCTATCCTTTAATCGGTGTGAATTCCCCTGGTTGTACGCTCCATACGCGAGTAGTAGAGCGAAGAGAGTGACCCAGGTTTGTCGAGAACTTCGAAGCGAGTTGAGGAACTGTCGAAGAGCAACGAGAGGTGGTGGACGCTCGTCTAATCTTCTTAAAGGTGGTGTCATAGCATGTGAGCTGATTGCGAGTGCTTCAGAGGTTCAACGTGTCGATGGAAGGAGATAGAATCGACTCGGAGGTTTTGCAAACTTTCTCAGCCGTTGCTCTCCTGCTACTTCCTCTGCTTCTCTACTGTATATCGACAGCCCCCTACACCTCTGTGCTATCGCCCCACGCACTTGGACTCCCTCAACAGAACTTGACAAAGTCACCAATCCCTCGTTTCTATCAATCTCGGCTCATTCCCTGCCTTCGGAACGGTCAACATGGACAGAGAGCAGTACGTGTTCACTCGATAAGCATTCCGAACTATCACTGATCCCTTCGCAATAGGTTCCGCAAAGCTGGATACGCTGCAGTCGATCGGTTCGTTTCTCTCGGTCCGTTTCTTCGCTCAGACTCAACACCGGTTGAACATATCTTCCCTTGCTATTCTGCAGGATTTGCGATTACTTCGAGAACATTGAAAGTCAAGATGTAGTACCCAACGTTCAACCGGGAGATGTAGCTAAAATGATCGCTCGTTCGTCGAATTCCTATTCTTTTCGTCTTTTGACTTGAGCCTCACGATGCCAGATCGCCGTTCGTCAAACAGCGGAAGCTCCGACTCAAGGCCAACCTTGGGAAGATATCGCTGCCGACTTTGATCGTGCCATCATGCCTGGGTGAGTCGTATTGCGGATTCTCTGGAAAGTCGAATTGTCGAATTTGACTCTTCATTTCGTTTGATCACAGAATCACTCACTGGCAACACCCAAACTTCTATGCTTACTTCCCTGCCAACACGACGTACGAGTCAATCTTGGCCGATATGTATACTGGAGCTGTTTCGAATCCTGGGTAAGCACTTTCTCTTCTTCCCGAGGAAAAGCCTCAGTCTCATGAAGTCTCGGTCAATCACTGACATTGAGTAATCGTCGATAGGTTCAATTGGTTATGCTCTCCGGCCTGTACCGAACTCGAAGTCGTCGTGATGGACTGGGTAGCGAAGATGTTAGGATTCAATTCAGGTTGGTGGAATGAGGGAAAAGTCGGAGTGAGTCGTCAACACCGAGAATCGACCCCTTTAATCGAGCTGATGTCTTTGCCTCACGCTTGTAACAGGGTGGAATCATCATGGTTCGTCTTTTTCTCTATTTCTAACAACCATCTGGAACTTGTATTCATCGATCCTCTATACGCAGGGTTCCGCTTCCGAATCAGCTCTGACTGTATGTATTGCAGCAAGAGAACGTTATCTACGACTTCATCCTGGAACTCCAGTTTCCGAGATGGTGATCGTCGGAACGAATCAAACTCACTCTCTCGGAGCAAAGGCGGCACTCATTCTCGGTGTCGAATTCGTTGCGATCGCTACCAAGGCAGAGGATAACTGGTCATTGAGAGGGGAGATGCTCGAATCGGAGCTGAAGAAGTTGGAAGAGAAAGGAAAGAAACCTTTCATTCTCCGTAAGTTTCGCTTTGTCGAGTTGATCCACGAGGCATAAGATCAAGAGCTGACATTCGCTTTCGATCCCTCGAAGTCGCTACTATCGGATCGACTTCTACCGGCGCAATCGACAACATCGCCGAAATAACAGCAATCAGTGCGTGGCTTCTTCTCTTTGTTTTCGTGCTGCGTCGTACCTCGAGCTGATCATATTATCGTCATTTGATAGCTGCTCATCATCCTTCACTTTTCCTCCATATTGATAGTGCTTGGGCTGGTGTCTTCCTCGCTCTCGAAGAATGTCGACAAGATTGTTTCCTCGATGTTATCAACGCTCGAGCAAAGAACGCAAATGAGGCGAAGAATCAAGCTGCGATTTGTGCTGGAGGAGAGGTCCACAGCTTCTGCACGAATCTGCACAAGTTCGTCTTGTCTTCTCCTCAATATCTTTCGAATCTGGCTAACGATGTTGACGTTTCACAGGAGTGGGCTGGTCACCTTCGACGCTTCTTGCTTATGGTGAGTAAATCAGGATTGATTCTCTCAGTCTGTTGGCGTCGAAGTTAATCTGCCGTTCGTCTCAGGATTCGCGACCGGGAACTTCTCACCAGCGCTCTCGATGTCACTCCTTTCTACCTTCGTACCGCTCAAGCCACATCAGGTCTCGTCATCGACTATCGTAACTGGCAAATCCCTCTCGGACGACGATTCCGTTCCCTCAAGATTTGGTACGTTCTTCGCTCGTTCGGTACGGATGGATTCCGATCACACCTGCGCAAGCTCGTCGAACTCGCCAAGTACCTCGAAGGGATCGTCAGACAAGAAGAAGGAGTCGAAATGTTTACTCCTCGAAGCTTCTCCCTCGTCGTGTTCCGAATTCTCGATCCCTCGGGAGACCTCGAAGTTGAGAACCAGCTCAATGCCGCTTTCATCAAGAGATCGAACGACGAACACAAGATTATGCTCACTCAGACGAGCGTCGGGGGTAAGCAATGCGTGAGAATGGCGATTGGAAGTCGGGAAACCCAGGAGCACCATCTACGGGAGAGTTGGGACAACATCATTCGACCGTTGATCGCTCAAGCGCGAAAGGATGTAGAGGTCAGTCTTTCTGTCCTTGTTTAGGCTCAACTCGACTCGACAAAGAACTAACGATTGATTGCTCTCAGGCGAAATAATTTATCGAAAGACGAAAATTTATATCGTAGCGACTTGTTTTTGTCGGATCAAAGTAGAGTGCATTATTGGAACATGTAGTTGTCCTCTTATAAAGCTTTGCCTCCTTCCGTCGGGGGAGCGACTAGCGAGGGCGGAACGTTCGACTTGCATGGATTTTGCGAAAAGTGCAGATTTTGATGGATTCTTCCGAAAAGTGAACTCGACTAACGAGAGACAGTGAAGACTCAGCTTCAAAAAGTAAGCGCGGTAGAGTGAGTGGGTGTAGCACTGCGAGTCATGCTCGGTTCTAGAAAGTAACATCTTCGTCTTGATCTTGCGAGCAGGTGCGAAGCAGAAGCAGTATAGGTCGGGATGAGAAGAGCTGATTGGATAAGCTTTTGCCCCCGAGTCTCTGGAAAATTTGCTTCTCTCCCTTTTTTTCTCTTCACCACTTTTTAGGTTTACCTAAGGTCGCGTAAGTGCTATTCTAGATTACTCAGAACTTGTACAGGAGCTTACCAAGTACTCTCGATCTCTTCTCAACCTCCTACCACCTCTTCCTTGCCACCTTTCACCTCCTCAAATTCCACCCTCCAACTCATCGCCTTTACAACTCACCTCCACCGCCACTCCTACTCTTCGAATTACCTTTACACCTTATCACAGCCCCTCCTTTCTTCTTTTCTAGGCACCCTCATTATATGCCAGCCGCTATGTCTGCACCTGGAGCTCCCCAAATCTCGAAAGAGGACATCAAGCTCGATCACGACCACGTCCCTACCCACGCTGATGCCAAGGTCGATATCAAGACTATCCTCTCATCAAAATCCGACCGTGCTGGTCGCGTTGACGCTGCCAAGGAGCTCGTTGATCTCGTCAAGCTCGAGGGACCTCACGCCTTTGTTCGTCTCGGTCTCTCCGATGCTATCATCTCTGGATTAGGTGACAAGAAGAACGCTGGTGAGTTTCACAAGTCTTGAGAAATTTACGGTCAAAAATCGGGGGAGCTAATTCGGATTCAATTTTCGCAGGTGTTCGTGAGGGTGCTCTCGACCTCCTCTCGATCCTCGTCGAGCAAGGTCTCGGTAACGCTGTTGAGCCTTTCTTCTTCGAGAAGCTCATGCAAACCATCGTCTCCGAAACTTTCGCCGACAAGGAGAAGGTCGTTCGTGAGGCTGCCGTTGAGGCCACCAAGTCGGTCGTTCAAGTTTCGACCTCCTGGGCTGTCCCCACCTTCCTCCCCATCCTCCTCGAGCAAATCCGAACCGCTGGAAAGTGGCAAGTCAAGATCGGTGCCCTCCAAATCATCGACCAACTCGTCATCTCCGCTCCCGATCAATGCGCTCGTCTCATGCCCGATATTATCCCTACCATGACCGACGCCATCTGGGACACCAAGTCTGATGTCAAGAAGGCTGCCCGAACTACCCTCAACAACCTTTGCGCTCTCGTTTCGAACAAGGATATTGAAAAGTTCATTCCCGCTTTGATGTGAGTTCATCCTCCTTTCTCACTACCTTGAGTTCGATTAGCTGACTTCTGTTATGTCGGACCCTATAGCAACTCGCTCATCAACCCTGTCGAGGAGACCACCAAGACCATTCAACTTCTTGCCGCTACCACTTTCGTTCAAGAAGTCGATTCGCCTACTCTCGCTCTTATGGCTCCCCTCCTCTCCCGTGGTCTTACCGAGAAGCTCACCGCCACTATCCGAAAGGTCGCTGTCATCATCGACAACATGACCAAGCTCGTCGACAACGAACACACTATCCGACCCTTCGTCCCTAAACTTCTTCCCGGTCTCGTCAAGGTCGAGAAGACTGTCGGTGACCCAGAAGCTCGTGGTGTCGTCGTAAAGGCCATCAAGACCCTTCGTGAAACCGCCAACTGCACTGGTGACGGATCCGACCTCCCTCCTCCTCGTCACATCACCTCGAAGGAAACCGCTCCCCGACTTATCGCTGCCATCCGAAAGGTCGACTCGGCTTCCCACCTCGACGAATCCTCCCCTCTCATCGATTACACTGCTCAACTCGCTGCCCATCTCTGCAACGCCCGTAACTGGGAGTCTACCGAGTGGGAGTCTGCTCTCGTCCCCTACGTCACCCTCACCCTTCCCCACTCCATCCGCGCCAACTCTGCCATCGGTGTCGTCAAGGACGTCCTCGAGCGATCTGCTTCCGATGAGGGAGAGACCGTCGAGGCTTTCGCCGATGAGGAGGAGGGTGAAGATCTTTGTAACTGTACCTTCTCGCTCGCCTACGGTGCCAAGATTCTCCTCAACACCGCTACCCTTCGTCTCAAGCGTGGACACCGATACGGACTCTGTGGACGAAACGGATCTGGAAAGTCGACCCTCATGCGAGCTATCGACAACGGTCAAGTCGAAGGTTTCCCCTCGCCCGATGAGGTCCGAACTTTCTACGTCGAGCACGATGTCGATGGTGACGAAACCGAGAACTCGATCATCTCGTTCGTTATCAAGGATCCTCGTATTCTCAAGAACGAGCAGCAATGCCGAGACGTCCTCGAGGAGGTCGGTTTCACTAAAGAACGTCAGGAGGCTGCCATCGGTTCCCTTTCCGGAGGATGGAAGATGAAGCTCGCCCTCGCTCGTGCTATCCTCTTCGAAGCCGATATCCTTCTCCTCGATGAACCTACCAACCATTTGGATGTCCTTAACGTCGCTTGGCTCGAGAACTACCTCTGCTCGCTCAAGACTTGCACTTCCATCATCGTTTCCCGTAAGTTCTGACCCTTCCTGTTCCGTTTGATTGCGAACGAGTTACTGACTTCCACCTCTTTCCCCGCCCTATTTAGACGACTCTGGATTCCTCAACCACGTCTGTACCGATATCCTTCACTTGCACAAGTTCAAGGTCAAGCGATACCCCGGTAACCTCGACGAGTTCGTCAAGTTCGTTCCCGAGGCCAAGGCTTACTACGAGCTCAACCCTCTCGAGGACTACAACTTCACCTTCCCCAACCCTCCTCTCCTCGATGGTGTCAAGACCAAGGAGAAGTCGCTCATGAAGATGCGTCACGTCGCTTTCCAATACCCTACTTCCCCCGTTCAACAACTTTACGACATCTCCCTCCAAGTCTCCCTCTCTTCCCGTGTCGCCGTTCTCGGACCCAACGGATCCGGAAAGTCTACTCTCGTCAAGCTCCTCGTCGGAGAGACTGAACCCAACAAGGGTGGTGAGGTCTGGAAGCACCCCAACTTGGTCATCGGATACGTCGCTCAACACGCTTTCCACCACATCGATCACCACCTCGACTTGACTCCTCTTCAATACATGCTCCAACGATACCAAACTGGAGAGGATCTCGAAGAGCTCGCCAAGGGAAACCGAAAGCTTTCCGAGGAGGAGGAGAAGAAGATGAAGGAAGGTGCCACCGTCGTCGTCGAGGGTGTCAAGCGAACGATCGACGAGATCACCAACCGAAAGAAGCTTAAGCAATCTTTCGAGTACGAGTGCACTTTCAAGGGTCTCTCTTCATCTGAGAACCTTTGGCTTCCTCGTGATGAGCTTATCCGACGTGGATTCGAGAAGAAGGTACGTTCTCCCTCTCTTTCTTTTCTCTTTGACCATCTTTACTGACTCGTCTCGCTACTAATAGGTTATGGAAGTCGATTCCCGAGAGGCTCAAAAGGCTGGTCTTCTCCGACCCCTCGTCCGAAAGGAAATCGAATCTCACTTCGTCGACTTCGGTCTCGAACCCGAATTCACCACTCACAACACCATGCGTGGTCTTTCCGGAGGACAAAAGGTCAAGGTCGTTCTCGCTGCCGCTACCTGGCGACGACCTCACGTCGTCATTCTCGATGAACCTACCAACTACTTGGACCGAGAATCGCTCGCCGCCCTTATCTCTGCGCTCAAGACCTTCGAGGGAGGTGTTCTCGTCATTACTCACAACCGAGAGTTCTCCGAGTCCATCTGTACCGAAGTCTGGGCTATGCGAGACGGTCACCTTACCGCCTCTGGACACAACTGGGTTGAGGGACAAGGAACTGGAGCTCGTATCGACACCAAGAAGGATGAGGAGGAGGACGTCTTCGATGCCATGGGTAACAAGATCGATGCTCCCAAGAAGGTCAAGAAGATTACCTCTTCCGAGGCACGAAAGGCGAAGAAGGAGCGAATGGCGCGCAAGAAGCTCGGTCTCGCTTCTGACAACGAGGAGGACTTCTAAACGAACAAACTCTTGAACACTGTCCCCTGTCCTTTCCTCTTGCATCTACTATCACGCCCCTCACTCCCCTTTCCTCTTCTCGTTAATACCTCACTTCCGGATTCTGTCTTTTGGTCCGCAACTTAGATCGTTGTAGCTTGTTACTTTTCCACTGCTTTTCCTTTGCTCTCTCTCTCTACATTTTTTTGTGCATGCTGCCATTCATATAGAAAGGCTTTTGCCGCATCACATTCGTTCGTCTTCATCGAGAGTATTCTTCAAATTGCGAGAGTTCTCCTTCCTACACTTGAGACCCACTTCTTCTTTCAGTCGAGGTATGGTACTGTCGCCGTCAGTCAATCCATGCGATTGGATCTCCGAAACTTCTGCGAGACTTGCAAGTTTCGAAATGAACGATTTCACTTGCTTTTCCCTCGTCCTCCTCTCTTGCTTCCTCGACTCTTCTTTCGGCTCTCGATGTCAACACCTTCAGATCAACATCTAGAGTCCTCGTCAACACAAATCACACCCTCGACTTCCCATTCGAATCCCTCCTCTCTTCATCAATCAACGACCTCCTTTCCCGACATCACAGTCAGCTATACGCCGTTCTACTGCGAAGAGAACATCTATCGGCTGATTCAGAAACTTATTCAATACCGAAATATTCGTGTATGGGCTTGTTTCGTCTCCAACTTGGATCGAAGAGCTCTATTGTTTCGTCAAAAGGCCTCAAAGCAGACTGAAGAGGACGGCAGCTACGTGATATGGGATTATCATGTTTTTGCTGTTGCGGCTATCAGAGATGAGTTTGGTGAACAAATTATCGCGATTGACCGGGATTCGCACTTCAGTCTTCCCCATATCATTAGCTTGGAAGGTGAGTACGCCCTTCTGATCACGATTCGTATGTATGATTGCCTGATTGATGGAGCTCTCGAGCAGATTACGTCGAAGCTACGTTCATGCCGGATCTCTTTCGTCGAAATATCATCCTCGACCCTTCCTTGGAAAGGTCAGTCCAGCTCTCGTTACCGTCCAACTCCCTATTGTCAAAAGATATCGACTCACAGGAGCTCTGGTATCTAGTCGGATTCGACTAGTCCACGGTCAAGACTTTCTCGATAACTTTGCTTCGTCGCGCGAACACATGGTGAGTTCTCAACTCTGTTTCTCCGACGATCTCGCGAGCTAACGCTTCTTACTCACAGCTGGCTCAAGATCTGTCACTCGACGCAGGATCGACTGAAGAACCGGAATCGCCGGGCTACATCCATTCTCCTCCTCCTTATTCTCCGATCTGTGGTCCTGCAGCTCGACAACGAGGCGAAACGCACAACTTGTGGACCAAGTTCCTTGACATGCGACTCCCGCAAGAACGGTCAGAGGGTGAAAAGTTGGAAGACTGCTACGGTGTAGTCGTCGAGAGACCGGAACAATTGTGCGAATGGATTCATCCGCTTTAATTTTGGGCTGAGCGGGCGAGACGAGCTGCTAGCCGCGATGATTGACCCTTTGCGTCGTTCATCGAGGTGTCCTTCCATTTCTCAGACCCTCAAGTCTGTCTACGAGAGCTGGCTGAGATCGAAAAGATTTTGCGAGAGAAAAGGTCGAAATAGACGCTACTTTTCTAGTATCGGATTGCTCACTTCGCTAGTCGCTCCCGTTCTGCCTTCTCTCCTTTCCTTCCCGCGACACGAAGACTTGAGATTTTTTTCAGAGCGACCCTCGAGATGATGCGATGCGATTCGACACCAGAGGGTCCTCTTTCTTTAAAGCAATCTCTCCCTCCGGCGAAACCAACAGAAGAGGCGGCAGAAATCACTAGAAGGTATCATAGATCGAATCAGAACCACCTCGAACAAGAACCACAGCGAATGAGCAAGATTCAAACTTGATCTCCTCAAGACCAAAATGTCCTCATTCGCCAGCACTAGTTCCGCCGTGCCTGTGGACCCTGCAGGACCTCTAGCAGTCGAAGATCCTTGCGACGTCTGCCTCTTAGCTTGTCCAAGTTGCTCGCCTCAGGCTATCGAACCTTGTTGCCCTCTTCCTTTCCCCCCTACTGGACACCACGGACTTCCCCTGTCTCCCTTCCCTTCTTATTATAACGACTGTCAAGCCTGTGCACCTCACCATGGCTCTAACGGAGGAGGAGGAGAATCGCCCGGAGGAGGAGGAAACAATTTGAAATCACATCTCGCTTTCTGTTGCGATAATGCAGGATGCGTTGATACGACAAAGTTGGCGACGAGTGTAAAGGGAAAGGAAGTCGATAGAGGGTTGGGTCTTGACGGAGGAAGTTTATCGGGATCTGGACCTCGTTCGTGGGAACAAATGATGCTCGACGATTGCGCTCAATGCGTGGACCACCTTCAGCAGAACGATACAACGAATGGACTCGGACTCGTCGACGCTTCCTGCTGTTCAACACCTTGGCTAGGAGGAGGCGAAGGATCGATGATTGAAGCGTTCTCTGACTGTCGAACCGCTGGCTGTTTCGATCTTCCCTCCCCTGCAACTCTTGAAACGGACAGTAGTCA
>JGI24890J29729_1000485_pt1 | contig 24708 bp, 52 predicted proteins | sample FreactcultureFD7_FD_29729 | JGI IMG/M metagenome (IMG submission 29729)
CCTGTATTTCAACTTCCTGCTGGCAATATCGTTCAATACAACTACAAAGAAGATGGCACTAAAGCAGCCAATACTATTTATTTGACAGGCGCAGGTTCTAATGAGGCTAAGTTAATCGCCACAGGAACAGATGCTACAAAGACTGCTGCGGGTTGGGCTTTGCTAGAGGATTCAATGAACTACTCCAATATCACCGACTCAACTTTGCTTGGCAATATGGCTACAGGTCAAGTCAGCGTAGTTTCCTATCCACCTCAAACAATTCAAATCGTTGCTCCTCCTTATATTGACCCCGTGTATGGCAGTTATAGTTTGGGAGATCAAGCTCGCGTAATTATTACAGATGATTTCTACCCTAGTGGCTTTGATGGTAACTTCCGCATCATTGGACTTAATGTAAGCCCCGGTGAAAACAATCAGCCTGAGCGCGTAACCTTAACTCTTACAACTACAAGCAACTAAGGATTACAAATGCCCTATGTAAATCAACCACCTGCCTTACGCGACATCTTTGCTGCTTTAGATGCTCGTATTTCAAAACTAGAAACATCAGCGCGCTTTACGATTCCTGTTGTTGCGACTGACCCAACTTATACCCGTAAGGGTGATATGTGGATTAACTCCACTTCAAATACGCTAAAAGTTGTGGACTCAGCGGGTACAATTAGAACCATAGTCCTCGTATAACCATAACCCGAAAGGGCGCAACTAATGTCAGCATCAGATTGGGCAACTATCGCCTACTCATATTTCTTTCTTCTAGTGGGGCTTGGGGCTGGATTGGGATATTTCGCAAAACATTTTGTGAAGCAACATACCGAAGATATTAAAAACGATCTACAGAAGATTATGTACGCGCTCTACAACGATGGTCAGACAGGACTGATTAACAAGGTTGATACCCTTATTGAAAAGCAACAGGAGATAAAAATAGATGTTGAAGTTCTCAAAGCAAAATCAGAATAGATTACGCTCGATCTTCCGCACTTGGTTTGAGTCTTTTCTTGTCTTTGAACTAGCCTTTCATTACACAGACCTAGTAAAAAAGTCGGTCATTATCCCAACCCTCTGCGCCGCAATAATTCCTGTGATTTTACGTTACCTAAACCCAAAAGACAGTTTCCCCGATTAAGCAGGTAAGATAAATGGATGCACACGATCAAACCGTCACGAACTCCTATGTCGTTCACTATCCACCGCATGAGCCGCGTGAAAAAGACCCGCACTACAAAGACTTTAATGCGTATAGAAAGGCTACTCACGCAACGGCAGAATGCTCTTTTGGACAGCACAGGCGGGATTTATCGGAGTGCGCAGGTCAATTAGAACTGCATCACGCGCACATTGAATTTTCTTTACAAAACGGTGTAGATTTGGCATGGCTCGAAGTTGACTATCCCGGAGTTTCCGACCCTGAACAAGTCGGTGCTTGGGTAGAATCAGCAGAAAACCTGATGTGGCTTTGCGAAAAGCACCATAGGGGCGTTGGTGGAATACATCACGCATCTGCTAGTGATTACGAAGCAGAAAAATATGTACGCAACCTCATAGGAAAGAAGGACACAAATGAAAAAACTTAACATTAATATTTCAGCAAGCAACAAGGCTCTTATTGAGCATTATGGCTACGGCGTAATTGCTGCTGGCTACGCAACTTTTCAAACAGGGCACCGCACCGTTAAGGAAGTAATTGTCGGCGCATTGGTTGGTGGACTACTTGTTCCTATTTTGGCTAAAGTCAATCCTAAGAGCCTTGTCAATGCGATCGTAAAAGACACAGGAGCGCCGGAAGCGCTAGTCGCTCCATTGGTANATAACGCTTTGTCCACCGCTAACAAAGTTGCAAAGGCAAATACAAAAAAGTAGTAATATTACGAAATAGCCTCAGCCTTTAGGGGTTGGGGCTTTTTTATTGGGGGAAAAATGGCAACAGCATTAGATATTGTGAACACCGCGCAACAGCAGGTGGGTTTTGTCGAAGGCGCAAACAACGACAATCCTTATGGCATTTGGTATGGCATGAATAATCAGCCTTATTGCGCCATGTTTGTATCTTGGGTGTTTGGGCAAAACGATCTTTCTCATTTAGTCGCGGCACAAACAACCAAAGGTTTTGCTTACTGTCCGTCAGGACTTGCGTGGTTTCAGAAAAAAGGCGCGGTAGTCAATAAATACGACGGCAAACCCGGAGACATTGTTTTCTTTTCTTTTGAGGGTAATGGGCAAGCCGACCATGTTGAAATTATTATTGCTGCTTCTAAAGATGGCATAACGACTGTCGGTGGCAATACCTCGCCCGATCATGCTTTGTCGGCGTCACAACAAAATGGTGGCGGTGTCTATCTGCGTCACCGCCCATATCTGTATGTATTGGCTATTTGCCGTCCTGATTACGAAGTGCATTTACAACCATCTACATCTCTCGGCACAAACAAAATGGTTGCGGGTGGCGTAGCGAGTGTTACGGCTCTTGCGGGTGGTGGCATGGCAGCAACACATACTGGTACCAGCGCGGTACCAACTAAACCTACAACAGTATTTACTGCTCCTGCGTGGTCAGCGAGCGCCTTTCCGCTAAAGAAAAAGACACCACAAGAACTCGCGGTTGAAAAGGCGTTGTATAAGGCTGGAGTGCTTCCTGCGGTGGCTCAAAACTCACCTTGGACATCTACTCACATAAATGCCCTCAAAGCCTTCCAGAAACGGCAAGGAAGCCCGCAAACAGGCATCGTGGACAAATCTACCTATATTGCTCTAATGAAGGAACTGCCATGATACGCGTACCGATTACTAACCCAAAAGCGCTGGCTCTCGCCTCAGGAACGGCGATGACAACTTGGACTGCTTGCGGATACGCAACCGACATTCATCATTTAATGCTGGTAGGGCTTTCTGCGTTAGGTGGGGGTTCTGTACCACACAATCCAAGCAGTAGTCCTAACGTTCAAGCAGAATCGCACATCATCACACCGTATGTAAATAATGTCGAATAATCGGCGAGTCGCGTTGGTTCTTGTTTAATAAACCATAAAATAACGCCGTTGGTCAGATACCAACAGGGTATAGCAGTCTGGGTTGCGAGTGATATTCAACCCTTAGAAACCCTCGTCATAAAAAGGCGAGGGTTTTTGCTTGGGCGTGTCTTGACTCGCTTCTCGACATCTTTCTGGTTATTCTTCTCGCATGGGACTCTCTGAATCTATCGAAAAGCATCGTCGCAAAACCACCGCACTCTGCACTCTACAAAACATCATAGATATGCTCTCAGCGCCTGATCGTGAGGCTTTGCTAAAGGCTATTAAAGATGACTTACCAACAAGCACCTTAGTCGCAGCACTACGGGGCGAGGGTTATTCAATTGCTGAATTAACATTTACAGCCCACAGAAACGGTAAATGTAAATGTCCAAAAGACGAGTAGACGAAGTATTAGAAGAACGCCAAAACATCTACGGTGACGCTGAACATAACTTCACTAAAGTCGGAAAAATTTGGGGAACACTTTTACAAACAGAACCAATCCCCGCATGGCAAGTCGCTTTATTGCTAGATGCGTATAAAACCGTTCGTTGTTTCGCTAATCCTATTTGGGAAGATAGTTGGGACGACAAAATTGGATACACGATTCACGGACGCAAAATAGCGATGGCTACCGAAGAATGACACTTAAAGATCAGTTAGATAATTTGCCTGAAGGAGTTGAATCTAACGATGTGAAAGAGTTGCGCCTCGCGTTGGTGCGAACACAAAAGAAGTTATCGCAAACTCGACAGAAGGTTGATGATTTAGTCGAAGCGACACACAATGCTGCTTATTCCGCACAGTTAGCGATCGGGCAGATACCACCGATTCCTTTACCTAAGATAGACAAAGTAAAGGGTAAGCCCGAGGTCGCGCTCATGCACATGACCGACTGGCAGGGCGCTAAGAAAACACCTTCATACGATTCTGAAGTTATGCGCACGCGCGTTCTCGAATACATGGAGAAGGCTGTAAAGATTACCGAAGTACAACGAGCCGATCACCCTGTCAATGAAGCGGTGATTATGTTCGGTGGAGACATGATTGAAGGTTTATTCAATTTTCCGGGACAAGTGTTTGAGATAGATTCAACTTTATTTGAGCAATATGTCAATGTTTCTCGTTTATGCGTAGATGTTGTGCGTTATGCCCTTGCTCATTACCACAAAGTTACGGTTGTTCCTGAATGGGGCAATCACGGAAGAATAGGAAGTAAACGCGACAATGTTCCTCGTAGCGATAATTTTGATCGTATGTGTTATGAGTTGGCACGCCAATTATTACAAGGAGAAAAACGGCTTACTTGGCAAGAGTGTCCTGAAGATATACAGCGTGTTGAAATCGGCAATTACAAAGCACTTTTAATTCACGGAGATGAGGTAGGTCGCAATGGATTTGCAAGTCCGGGAGCAATCGTTCAGCACGTCAATCGTTGGCGCTCAGGGTCGTACGCTTGGGAGTTTAGAGATGTCTACATCGGTCACTACCACACTCATGCCGAATGGAGCATGGCAAACGGTCAAGGTAGTGTCTATCAGACTGGTTCAACAGAATCAGAAAACAGATACGCATCTATCAATCTTGCCTCTAGCGCAACACCGTCACAACGACTTCATTTCGTCGATCCAGTAAAAGGCAGGGTAACGGCTAGTTACAAGATTTGGTTAGATTAAATGTGGTCTTGGGTGTTAGCGGTAGTCGGTTGTACAGGTATTTTTTTTGTAGGTAAAAAGACTTTATCAGGCTGGCTTATCCTCATGCTCAATGAGTGTTTATGGTTAATTTACGCAATAACTACCCGCCAATACGGCTTTATCCTTGCTTCGGTAGGATACGGTGCTATTTACATCAAATCCTATTCGGAGTGGCGGAAATGACAACACTTGCGGCAATACAGGGTGACGGTTGGTGCGTGCTTGGGGCTGAATCCAAGACAACAGACGAAGATGGCAGTTTTGGTTTCACTATCGATTCTAAAATCTTTACTAACGGACCTGCGCTTATTGCTGGTTCGGGTTCGGTGCGTGGATTAAATATTCTTGAACACGGTTGGACAGCGCCACGCTATCGAGGAAGTTCGCCTGAATATTATTTAACTCGTTATTTCATACCGTCAATGCGTAAAGCAATTATCGACGCCGGAGCAGAAATTAAGTCAGACGACAAAGTTGCTTCATTTGATAGCGGGTTGCTAGTCGCAATCAGAGGAATAATTTTTTCTATCTCTGACGATTACTCTTGGGATAAAACTTCAGACCGTGTATATCGCGCCGGAAGCGGGGGAGATTACGCTCTAGGTGCATTAAAAATGTTAAAGGCAGATAAAGCAAAAAACTCAAAAGAAGCAGAACGATTAATTGCAATGGCAATCGAAGTCGCGATTTCATGTGATATTTATTCAGGTGGTCAGATCGTGACTGCTACGCAATACGCTTAATCTTCTTCGTCTAAATCCTGTTCCAAAATACGCATAGGGTCGATCTGATTTTCTTTGGCTGCTAGTAGCGCCCCGATAAATACGACAGAAGCACGGTTGGCAGCGTCGGTGAGCGCGTCAGGGTGGTTCGCGTCGCACTCTACTTCGACGGTCAAGGCGTACAAGGTGATAGTTATTTTGGTCATGCCCAATCCTCTCACTTATTACTCGCGACTCGCTAATCGGTTCAATCCTTGCTTTTTGGTAATACGAGGGGCAGAATTGCCCCACTCGGAGCAACCGCTCCCCAACAGAAAGGCTAGTTATGGCTGGCTTCAATCCACAAGAATACGATCAAGTTCACGACAGATTACCTAAGTTCTGGAAAGAACACAAAGACGGCAGAGTTCTCACTGAACTTGTCTTTCATGATGATAGACGCTTTATAGTCAAAGCAGAGATTTATTTTGACCGTGAAGATATGACGCCAGTTGCGACTGGTCTAGCAGAAGAGATAGTTGGCGTTGGAATGGTGAATAAAACTTCTGCGCTAGAAAACTGCGAAACAAGCGCAATCGGCAGAGCGCTCGCTAACTGTGGTTATGCTGGTAGTAAGCGTCCTTCACTCGAAGAAATGGAAAAGGTAGAACGGTACGCAACCGCACCACGCAAACCTGCGACTCCCTCTATCAAGCCAACAGAAGAACAGATTAAAAAAATAACCAAGTTGTATGGCGATATCGCGGTTACTAGCAATATTCAAACTTTACGCGATTGGTTAAAGTCGGAAGCCACTCTTTTGGATTTACCCGTAGGCGGTACAACCGTCCGAGATGCGCTCACTAAAAAGGCTGAGAGCCTAAAGTGAACACCGACCTACAAGATCGCTTGTCTAAAATCATAAGCGAAAAGGTAACTGACCCGATCACTCCTTATGCGGGTAATTCGGGTTGGTCGGGTTCTGAAACTAGCAGAGAGCGTGCTATTCGAGAAGATGAAGACGGCACAACTTCCAAACGACAGAATGACGCCTTAAATGCTTTATTCGATACAGGTGAGAAGGGTTTAACTTGGAACGAATTAGCAAAATGGTATGAATGGCATCACGGACAGGCTTCAGGTGTCCTATCAGTTTTACATAAGGCTAATCTAATCGTGCGCTTAAAAGCCCGTAGGAATAAGTCTGCGATATATGTCCTACCTAATTACATAAACGGAAGAGAAATAAGCGAGCGCAAGGTTAAGACTTGCGGGAATTGTGGTCATCAACTATGAGTAACGCAGTAATTATTAAAGCAGACGGAACAAAAGAACTAACAGACAATTATGAATTAGCAGATTTACAAAAAGTTGTAGGCGGTTTGATTGAATGCGTAACTTTACATAAAAGACTTTATGTAGATATGTGGGTCAACGAAGAAGGCAAATTAACTGGATTGCCTCAAAACCCAATCGCAACCGCATTGTTTGTAGATGAATACGGAACCCGCGATGTTATTTTGGGTGATGTCATTATTACAGGCGGGGTAGACCACGAAGGCGAAACTCAACCGTTAAATAGCGAACAAGAAAAATGGTTAATGGATTACAGCGATAAGGTATATCTATTATGAGCGATAAGCAAAAGAAGTTCGAACCAAGCATGGGTTGGATAGTTGCCATCAACCATCAACAAGTTTCGGTTGCGCGAGTCGCCGAAGAATTAGAAATGAACCCAATAGAGTTGGGGCAAGCGTTAGAGCGCGCGGGGTACAAGTTAGAGCCTGACCCATACGATCTATCAGCCGATACATGGAAAGTTCTAGACATAGAGAAAAAGAAGTTAGAGGTGGTTAAATGAGTTTATGGTCTGACGCTAAAGAAGTTGCTTGGACGCATTTACGCTATGGCAAGCCAACACGGTTGCTGATTGAAAATACTTTATGTCGCTTGCGTGGACACAATGGCGATAAGTGGATTTGCTGGCGCTGCTTTAAGGAATATCGCCGATGAGCACGGTAGTAACTCCGGCGCAGATTGAGAAGCGCCTATACGACTTGTCGAAAGAGATCGACGATGTACACGCATATTCTGAAAAGGTTGAGAAGCATTATTTTGAAACCAAAGCAGCGTATGAAATTGGTTTAGCGAAGTCACGCATGAAGTGGGCGTCTGTATCTTCCCCGACAGGAAAGAACTACACCGTTCAGGAACGCGAGGACATGGCTTTATTAGAGAACGAAGATCTACATTTTACAATGGGCGCTGCGGAAGCCACGGTGCGTTCGGTTCGCGCCAATATTCAACGCATAAGAACACAAGTAGATATCGCTCGTTCGATCGGTACATCTGTCAGAGTTGCGATGGAACTTTAATGGCTGAAGACGCTTGGGAAGATATCGGTTCAACTATTTATCAGGGTTGGATAGCGTCGTATATGCGCACTTACAACTGTTCGAGAGAAGTCGCGGAACACGCGATTAACGATTTCTACCGTAAATTGGAACAGGAAAATAATGGCTGATATTTCGAAGATGTTATCCCGATCTCTCACAGGTTGGGATAACAACCGCGCTCGCTCTAAACAAGTTGAGGTTGGTCCGTCATCTTTAGGTGGATGTAAACGCCAAACTTGGCACACACTAAAGCAAACACCCACCGTCAATTTCGATACCGAATCTTTAGCGGCAATTCTTGGAACTTTTATCCATGCTGGCGTAAGTGACGCTATCAAGAGAGAAGACCCTTTTGGCGATAATTTACTTATTGAACAAGAGTTTTCTCATCAAGGCTTAAAAGGGCATTGCGATTTATTCATTATTGACGAAGGTATAGTCGTCGATTGGAAAACAACCACTAAGAAAAACTTGCGTTATTTTCCTAGCCAACAACAACGCTGGCAGGTGCAGGTTTATGGTTGGTTGTTGTCAAACAACGGGTACACCGTCAATCAAGTTGCGCTCGCAGCAATTCCACGCGACGGACACATGAGCGAAATCAGGGTTCATATAGAACCTTACGACCCTTTTATCGCGGCAGAAGCAACAGACTGGTTAGGCGACATTGAAAAAATTGTAGAAGATGACGCGCCACCACCAGCGCCGGAAAAGCACGCTTCTTATTGCGCCATGTACTGTCGTTATTTTGACCCGACGGGAGTGAGTGGATGCCCAAGTACGACGATGTAGATTGGAAAAATGCTGCGTGTTTTCAAATGCCAACGACTCTTTTCTATGCGTATGAAGAGAGTCGGGATGTTCAAAAAGTTTTGTCGACGGATGTATTTCGGAATATTTGTCTTACTTGCCCGATTTGGAAAGAATGTTTAACCTATGCCCTTTCTTATGAAAATTATGGGATTTGGGGCGGAACAACAACGCACGAACGAAACGCATTAAAGCAGGGAGTTTTTACACCTTTGGTTGAGAAGGTAGTAGCAGATTTTGATGAACGCGGAATTACATTCGAGGAAATATTGGAGGCATTGCGTGAGTATTCGAATCATGAGCGAAGTGTGGCGGACACCATTACAGACAAGCGAAAAAATGGTTCTGCTAGTCATAGCCGACCACGCGAGTGACGACGGGGATAACTCTTGGCCAAGCCAGCAGACAATAGCCACGAAAGCGAGTTTGTCTGTACGCACCGTTCAACGAGTCATTAACGATTTAGTCGCACAAGGTTATTTATGGAGAAGCAAGGGTGCTGGCGGTTCAGCGAACTGTCGAGATGACCGCCGTCCGCATTTATACAAAGTTAATCTCAATAAACTACGGGGCGTCAATTTGACGGGGCGTCACCCTGACGCAAACGAGGCGACATCTACGACGTCTACGGGGCGTCACCAGCGACCTATGAATCATCCTTTAGAACCATCCTTAAAAACACNCGATTTGTTCGATGAGTTTTGGAANATTTATCCAAGGCGAACGGCTAAAGGTGCGGCACGAAAAGCATGGGAAAAACTGTCACCTGATCTTTATGCGGAAATTATTGAAGGTGCTTCCCGATTTGCGGCAGACCCGAATCGAGATGCGACTTTCACTCCGCACCCTGCGACATGGCTCAATGCGGAACGGTGGCTAGACGAACCACTACCACCAAAACGGTTGGAGAATGCCCCGAGAGGCATTATCACGACACCGACCATAGTTCCGCCTAAGTTCAGTGCTGATGAGTTCCCTAAAGGAGTTCCGATGCCTGAAGGATTGCGCGACATTCTGAAGCGAGTGTGACGGCAATGACGGCAATGACGTCTATCAGCGGATATTGCGGTTGCTCAAATTACGCGTAAGCATTACACTTTATAGTGACCGATCTCACGATAGGGGGTGATTATGACCCTTGCTCACGTAAAGCCGGAGCAGGTTGAATTAGGCGACCGCATTTTGGTTGGTAATAAAACTTGGACGGTAAAATCTTTTTCATCAGATTACAACCGCGCATACGATTTTTATTTAGAAAATGAAACTGGAAGCACGCACGAAGTATTTGCAGACGAAGTTACAATCGTAAGATGATCGAATTTCGCGCTGACGGTGTTCCCGTACCCCAAGGGAGCATGAAAGTAATTTATGGGCGCGTTTTGCATTCTCAGGGGTCGGCTCTTGCCGTATGGCGCTCTACTGTCGCTTGGCACGCCAAACTCGCTGGCGCAAAGCCTTCAGAAGGCGCAATGGAAATTCAGATGGTATTTATCATGCCAAAGCCAAAGACCGTCAAAAGGGCATATCCAACCGTTGCACCTGATTTAGACAAACTGGTCCGAGCAGTACTCGACGCTCTTACTGGAATTTGCTACTTAGACGATTCGCAAGTAACAGACATACGCGCGAGTAAGGTCTATGGCAGTAGTACTGGAGTAGAAATACGCCTTACTCAAAAATATTTTTAGGGTACTACTCGCGAGTCGTAGTCAAAACGTAATACGTCAGGCAGAATTATCTCACTCGGGTCAGCAAGACCCCCCAAGAAGTGAGGCAAGAAATGAAATACAAATGTTTCAACTGCGGTAAGGCATTTGAAAAGCAATATCAGATGCTATTACATTACGATTTTCACAAAGGCGAAACTATTGTGCGCGAAGCAGGTTGTGTTTGTGGCGCAGGATACGATGTTCGTTGCGGTAAGTGCCTTGATTGTGGCACCGTCCATTCAGCAGGGTGGGTGCTTGCCTAATGTCTATTAAATATGCGACTTGTAAAAAATGTAATGTTGGAAATCTTGTTTGGGTTTTCAGCGCTAAGGGCAAATGGTATTTAAGCGACCCCGCTGCGGTTTCAACAACTTATGGTGGAAATAAAACGATTCCGTTTGCTCACAGGTGTAGAAATCCTAGAGTGGGCGATTGTGATTATCACGAAGATGACAAAGGAGTGGATTCAAATGCCTAATTACGCATCCGCTTTAAAACTTTACCGTTGCTCAAACTGCGGTGACGAATATCAATCTCTTCATGCTTATCAACATTCAGTTCTTGGAATTGTATGCGACGACTGTCTCAATGTTCCGGTCACAGAAAGTAAGTGGGCATAATGAGCCAAAAAGTAACTGTTCGTTTTCAAGCAGAAATAGATAATTCATTGGGCGATGGCGAAGTAACTAATTTTGAATACTTCCTCAAAGACCTTTTAAAGACTGCGGTCATGCCAGCGCTCAACGCTGAAATCATTATCGGTTCTCTAGAAGTAAAGAAGGCTCGCAAATGAACAAAATCAAACGCATCAAGGCTCGTGAATACGCTTGTAAAGATTATTACATTCTTTATATGGCGGAAGAAAAATTATGGTATGTCGGTATTCATACCGATTCTGGTAGCAGTCATCTCGAAGATTTTACCAAGTACCGGAATGCACGCGAATATGTATTGCGTCAAGCCAATAAGGAGGCAAATTAAATGAAATTTACAAAGAAACAATACAAATTTTTAGAGGAATTGTTTGATCTTGCTACCGATGAACTTATGTTCAATGGCGAAGCCAAAAAAGTAGAAAAGGCTTACAAATTACTTGCCGAGATAAAGGAGTCAATATGAATAATGTTTATTGTGCTTTGTGTGGTACAAAAGGCGGTTGGGTCAATCGTCTAGGTGCTTATATCTGCTCACCGTATGGCGATGTGCTTTACGAGTGTGAGTGGTGTGCTTCGGGAGCGCGGGTGTCCGCATGAGAATGCAACCTAAATATGTACGCCGCCGTCGCATTGCGTCAATCATTATCGGCGCAGTTGTCCTCGTGATTGCTTATTACTTGATAAACCATATTTGGTGGACAGGTAGTGGGTATTGCTGGGGCACTATGGAGAAGTGTGTAGGACTATGAACCCAACGTCACAAGCAATTATTGACGCATCTCGCCTAGCAACTAATCGCCGTTGGCTAGAAGCATGGAACGCGAAAGTGGCTTACTGCCTAACGTGTTCCGGCGATTATCCTGACGATCAAGCGATATTTATTGACGGCACGGAGCATTGCCCGCTATGTAAATCTGATTACGGCAAACGTTATTACTACTGTGATGCGCATGGTAGTCCTGATGATGATTGTGAGAGATAATGAAGAAGAAAATAATTATTGGAGCAGTATTACTAACCGTTATATCTGTCGCGCCAGCGATGGCAGATGTGTATGTCGCGGTAGACGCTAGCGGTAACGCCGTAGGGCAGGCGATTATCTGCGATGCGCAGACTTGCGCTAAGGGTAGTTTATTTAGTCAAATGACTTTACCTGCCGGAGCGCACTATGCGTTACAAGGCGTTGGTATTGGTTATGGACAAGGCGCTGGACAAGGCGCTGGCAAAGTGTCGGTCGATGAAACCACAGGCGTATGGTCTGTTAATCAAACAAATACCAATACTAATCCTGTAACTGGCGCGATAACGCAAACAAACACCGTACAGACTTTCACTCCTACAAATCCAACTCGCGTAGTCGTATCTCAATCTGTGACTCCTATTACGCCACCAACCATAGTAACGCCATCCGTTAATAATTCGGCGCTCACTCAACTGTTGGCTCTTATTCAAGCGCTCATCCAGCAGTTAGGTCTGCGCTAATGGCTAACTACGAATACGAATGCGAGTTAGACGGCATATTTACTATCGAGTTTCCGATAGGTACTGCTCCGGAAATTGCTCCCTGCGGTATTTGCGGCGACAAGATGAATCGCAAATTTTCTTCTTTCCGTCCAATATTCAAGGGAGATGGGTGGGGTGGTAGCAAATGAGCGGTTTAATAGATAACGAAAAGTTATTACGCGAGAAGATCGCTAAAGACCTTGAAGCCTTAGAAACACCAACAGGTATTTCTTCCGATTGGTATGCGGCATCTAGCCGTACCAAAATGGCTGCGATTGCCATAGTGAAACACGGGTTACAAAATGGCTGAATACAATGGTTGGAAGAATCGTGCGACTTGGAATTGCGCTTTATGGATAAACAATGATGAGCCTTTATACCGAGCCGCAGTTGAGTTTATGAAAGACTACAAAGGCAATACGCCGTATAAATCTTTCTGCCGTGAGTCAGGATTAGATGTTCAGCGAACACCCGGCAATATTTTGTGGGTCAGTCAAATTCTTGATTATCAAGCGTTGAACGAGATGATGTTGGAACTAGCACCGGAAGGAGCGCGCAATGTCCAATAAACCTAAAGAACGAATCAAAAACTACCTAACAGAAGCGTCTATCAACTTTCAGAAAGCAGTTGAATCAGATAGCGGTGAACTGATGTGGGCAGTTTTGACAAATTGCCATAGCACGATACAGGGATACCAAGAAGCCGCAGAACTCGTTATGTTCGCTGAACAGAGTGACGCAATAGCCAAACAACTAAAGAAAAGAGTCAGCAAATGAACGAAATAGCATTCTTGATGTGGTTGGAATTGGCTGAGGCTGATCTATTAAGCGCACTGGCTTATCTCTACGGGGGAATGTGATGGATACAGATTACGAAATTGTGGTGAAATGCGTACATTGCGCTCAACCATTTATGATTAGAAAAAGCGAAATACGCGCAACTAATTATTGCTGGAACTGCAAATGACTATTATCGAAGTATGCGAAGAGTTTGATTGCAATTACCGCATTATCCATGAAGTCAATACTGACGGTTATATGGTCAATGGGGTTGTAGTCAAATCCCCAATTAACGATTTGATGTTTAATCATAATTTATACCTACACATGAAAGGAACAAAATGAAAAAGTGTGCTTATCGTATTCATTTAGTTGAATACAAAACTGAAAAGAGCGCCCCTGAAGAATGCGATTTTCACTACGACACCGCTATCGAGGCGGTTTACGCTTACGATAAATTCAAAGACTCCAATGGCGCTTACAAGCGTGTAGTCACCTTTATGGGCGCGGCAGGAGATAATGCGTTTAAACACCTTTATGCTGACACGGTCGTCAAAGCGGTTCTCTAATCATCCTGCCAAGGCTGGTCATGATGGCTCCTTACGCCTAGCCAGACCTGCGACCCCACCTCGACCCCCTACCTATCTAGGGGGTTTGGGTCTAGAATGTTACCGTCCAGTATCTCCCGAAAGGAACTGAAAATGGATAAATATCTAAACATAGAAGACTCGAATATCGTCCGTCATAATTGCGGAAATTGGATTTACACAGGCAAATCTTGCGGGGTTTGCAAAGATCGGAGCAAGGACTCCGAATAAAGATTCGGCACAAAATCCTTGTAACAGCCTTGATGGTTGGATTTTGTGGAAATGTTGGCGCTCAGGCAGCACACGCACCTAAAATGAATTACGAGATGCACCCAAAGGCATACGCCAAAGTGTTAGTGCTAGGACAATGGGGTAGTCGTAAAGAGTTTGTTTGTCTTGATAAATTGTGGACGCTAGAGAGCCATTGGAACCCTAAAGCCTTGAACAAATCTTCCGGTGCTTACGGTATTGCTCAATTTATGCCGTCTACTTGGGCGCATTATCACGCGCCTTACCGCCCTAAGTCGGCTTTGCTTCAAATTACATTTGGGCTAAGATACATTACAGTTCGCTACACGACTCCTTGTGAGGCGGTGAAGCACGAAAGAAAGCAAGGGTGGTACTGATGAAACAGATTATTGTTGAAACGGTCATTCAACGTGCGAACGGTTATTGTGAAACTTGCGGTGGTGTTGCCAAAGAAAGCATGGCTCTGCATCACCGTAAATTAAAATCACGCGGTGGCAAAGACGAAATATCTAATCTAATTTGGATACACCACGGTTGTCACAATCTAGACACAAATAGCATTCACGCTAACCCTGCTATAGCAGAGTCAAAAGGGTGGATGGTTGGGTCATGGCAAGAACCGGAAGAAACACCGATGGTTTATGCTGACGGCTCAATCGTATTACTAAGGCAAGACGGGAACATACAACTACTGGAAGGCAAATCATGAATCAAATAACAATAACAGGCAATGTCGGAGCAGACCCAGAACTAAAAATGGTGAAGGACACAACTCTTGCCGAGTTTTCTTTTGCCCATACGCCTTATAGCAAGACTAAAGGAGAAGGCGAAGCAATTTGGTTCAAAGTCACTTTTTGGAATTCTAAAGCAGACTCAGTTATGGATAGTGTTCGCAAGGGAGACCGCCTTGTAATTACAGGTGAATTTACAGAATCAAAGTGGGAGAAAGACGGCGTACAAAAAAGCCGTATCGGTATTACAGGCAGCCTATTTGCTCATGAACCTAAAACGCCTAGAAATGCTGCTCCTGTTGTCAGGAGCGTACACGAAACAGAGGAAGCGCCTTGGTAGATGAACTTTGGGATTCTGAGCAGACTGCCAAATATCTCAACATAAACGTGAATAATCTGCGTCAAATTCAGCATAGAAAAACGTTGGTATGGCGTAAAAGGGTTTGGCGATCTGTTTATTATTCAGCCGATGAAGTCCGTGCCTACGCTGACAAGCGCAAGAAACGAAATAACGGCTAATGTTGGACGGTGCAGATAGAAGAAGAAGTGACGATAGAAGAACTGGACGAAGCCATGCAGCATATCCAGACGCTTCTAGCCGACCCACGCCTAATTCCAAGGCGCAAACTAATTCTTCTATCGAGCCTAGACGACTTGTTAGACGCTAGATTAGAAATGGTAGAAAAGGCAAATAAAATCGCATCAGGGGGTAATAATGGAAATTAAAACAGTTACGTTAAACGAGATCAAGCCATACGCAAAAAACCCACGCAAAGGCAATGTAGACCTGATCGCTGAGTCTTTATCTAATTATGGGCAATACAAACCAATCACCGTCAATTCACGCACCAATGAAATTCTCGCTGGTAATCACACGTACGCAGCAGCCCAAAAACTGGGTTGGAACAAAATAGCCGTTACTTACATAGATGTAGATGACGCAACCGCAGCCAAAATTGTTGCGATTGACAATAAATCTTCCGATTCCGGCGTTTACGACACAGAGAAACTTTTGGAATTGCTAGGCGATCTACCTGACTTAGAAGCAACAGGATACGAACAAGACGATCTTGATAGTTTGCTTGCGTTGTTAGATGAAGTGGCGACTCCGGGTCTTGGCGCAGATATCCACCTCGCTCCACGCGTTGGCGAAACTGGATTAAGCAATGTGACTATCGGCACATCTTTAGGCGAATACGCTGAACGATACGCACAAAAACAAACTCGTATGCTTATGATGGATTACGAAAATACTCTTTATGTGTGGTTGGTTGATAAACTTAGCGCATACCGCGCACAACATGGGATTATCACCAATGCTGACGCGATAGTAAAACTAATCGAAGATGTATTTAACGAGAAGGCACCGAAAGATGAATCTATCTGAATTACCAATACACCGCGTTAAGCGTGTAATGACTGATGAAGAAGCCAGCACAGTTGTTGGAACAATGGTTGAAAATCTAGAAGCCAACTGTACGGAAGCAGGTATCTATATTGACGCAGACACCGAAGAACCATTCTTGGCTTACTTCCCAATGGAAGAAGAAGTTAATCTCCTCAGAAGATCAGTCCTCAACATTAAGTACGGAAGTACGAAACGTCAAAGTCTTGGTATCGAAAACTTATCCCGTACTTTCGGCATGGCGCCACGCAAGGTCTATCAACGCAGAGAGTCTTGCCGTCCCACAACTCTTGCCAACGAACAACCTAACGAACACGCCGTTCTAATTGCATTTGCCGAGAAGTTTGCAAGAATGTTCAAAGAGTTTGCTCCTGATATTTTTACGCACGATGTAGAAAATCTATCCGAAGCAGGACTAGACAACGAATGGCGCATGACTGATGACGCTTTATGGACTAGTGGCGTTGTAAATAAATCTTCTACTTTGCCTTATCACCGTGATGGGTTTAACTTTGCCACATGGTCAGCAATGCCTGTTATTCGTCGCGACATGAAAGGTGGTTATCTAAACTTTCCTGAATACGACCTCACTTGCTCTTGTCGTGACGGATGGGTTTTATTCTTTCCGGGATATAAATATGTGCATGGCGTAACACCTATGACTCCTACAAAAGAAGATGCTTACCGTTATTCAATCGTGTATTACGCGCTACGCGGCATGAAAGATTGTTTTACTTATGCCGTTGAAACTGCTCGCGGTGGAGAAAATCGTACAAAACGAGAAGAACAAATGGTTGCTGTACTCAAAGGCGAATCAGAGTTGCAGGTTAAAAGTAAGCAATGAAGATCGGATACAGGCGTGTATCTGGAAAACTACCTCTTACCGTAGACGAAGCAGGTGCTAGAGGTACATGGCTAGAAAAACGCCGTGCGCTCATACGCAGCCTAGAAGATCGTGGTCATACTTTTGCTTATTTATCTGACCCAACTGCTAATAGCCTAAACGCAGGGTTTCATAAGCAAGCACTCGCTGATTCTGAATTACTCATGTTGGAGTTCGGTGGCAACAACCTGATGTTCAACAAGAAAGCATGGGAAGAAACCTTTGCTCTTATTAAAGAACACAAAGGCAAAATTGTATTTTTATGTGACGACCCTGATCTGCCATTTTTATGGGCTGAATTAGCAGATGAAGACTGGTCACGATGGACTATTGCGGCTAACGCAACTGAAACAGAACAAGTGCGTCAAAAAATTAAAGTGCCAGCAAAAGCCGAAGTTATAGATATGGCATTTCACGCACTATTGCCACAGCGTGAGTTCGCTGACGGACAAAATTCAACAGCAATTTATTACGGCAGACCAAACGGCAGAAATAAAATCTTGCAACCTTTCCTATCTAGTGGCGCACTGACCGTTGCTGGCAAGCAAGAAGAATGGGGAGATGTCACTTCCTTACCGCCACCGGAACAGAAGAACCGTGTTGAGTTTTATCGCCAATGGAGAGCGTGCTTAGCAATTTACGACGGTAAGCACAAAGACACAGGTTGGCGTACAGGCAGGGCATACCACGCTCTTATGGCTGGAATACCTGTAGCAGCCCCCACAGGCAATCCTGCGCTCGCTTGGACATATCCGACAGACACTTCTAGCCAACTTGGCAACCTATTGCGAATGTCTACAGAATCCCGACAAGCCTTACATGCAGAACAGATTAAGAACTCATATTTCGACATAGACATAGCCTTCCTCAAACTTGGCTTATGATCGGGTACGACATAGATGGCGTTCTAGCGTCTAAGCCTTTACCTAGCGATAAAAAGTGGGGAAGGATGAACGGTGCGGAGCGTAGAGCCTACAAAGATGGGTTACTGAAGCAATACGCTGAAGCCTCACCTCTCCTAATTCCGACAGAACCTTTTATAGCCATAAGCGCCCGTAAAGAAGAACCTACAATTAGGGCAATAACGACTAATTGGCTAAAAAACAGATACGGCGACCTAGTGCTGGGGATTGCCTTACTGCCTATGAGCAGATCAGTGGAGAATGTAGTCAAGTTTAAGAACGCAGCCATAGTGAATTATCAGATTACGGTATTTACCGAGGACAATAAAAAAATACTAAAAGGCTTACATGAGAACGATTGCCCTGCCAGTTTATTCTTTTGGGAAGCAGGCATGAGCGAGCCAGTTGCGTATCCTATTTCCTGAGATAAGGTATACGTATGACAGGAAATATCAAGCAGCCTGAACCCGAATTGCTGGAGCGCGAAGAAAGCGTTATCCAATTACGTAAAACAGGTGCAACTTGGGAAATGATCGGTAAGGCGCTTGGGTATGCAGGTGGCTCAGGTGCTTACAAGGCTTATCAACGTGCCGCACAACGGCGTGTCTATCCTCTTATTGACGAATACAGGGACATAGAACTCGAATTATTAGACAACCTGCTTTTCCAGTTATTTCATGATGACGAAGGCAAGCCAAAGAAAAGACTCACATTACGGGAAATGGATAGAGCGTTAGCAATCCACGATCGTAAAGCACGAATAGTTGGATTAAACGCTCCTGAAAAAATACAGGCTGAGGTGATTACTTATGACAACAACGACATCGCCGAATCTCATCGTAGATTCATGGAACTCCTTGCCAACACCCAACAAGCGCAGGGTGACTTGGGAAGTCCACCAAGCGAGACCGGAACAACTACCTGATGACGGTGATTGGTCTACTTGGTTGTATCTTGCTGGTCGTGGTGCTGGTAAAACACGCACAGCAGCCGAATGGTTAGCGTGGCAAGCCGTAAGAAATCCTAATACGCGCTGGGCAGTTATTGCTCCTACCTTTGGTGACGTGCGAGATGTATGTGCCGAAGGAGAGTCAGGACTTATTCCTATTTTGCGCGCATACGATTATGTACACAATTACAACAGATCAAATGGTTCTATTACGTTAAAAAACGGTAGCAAAATTAAATTATTTTCAGCAGATGAACCTGATCGCTTGCGTGGACCACAACATCATGGAGCATGGTGCGACGAGTTGGCTGCTTGGAGATATCCTGAAACTTGGGATCAACTTCAATTTGGTTTGCGCCTCGGACAACACCCACGAACTCTCATTACAACAACTCCTAGACCTACAAAACTTATTCGTTCTCTGAGCGAGCGCACAGATGGAACTGTCAAACTCGTAAGAGGCTCTACTTTTGACAACGCAGCAAACTTAGCGCCACAAGCCCTGCTTGAACTACAGGCACGTTACGCCGGAACAAGAATGGGTCGTCAGGAACTCTTTGGCGAATTGCTGACTGAGTCTGATTCAGCACTTTGGACTCGCACTCTTCTAGAAGAAGCCCGTATCACAAAAGATACGCAACCTACATATTTCAGAATTGTTGTTGCTATTGACCCTGCCGTCACAAGTGGGGAAACAAGCGATGAAACAGGCATAGTCGTGGCTGGCGCTACACCTGATGGGCATTACTACATTCTCGAAGATGGCACTATGCGTGGAACTCCTGATGCTTGGGCGCGCAAAGCCGTCGAGTTGTATCGCAAACACGGCGCTGACAGAATAGTTGCTGAAACTAACAACGGTGGCGATTTGGTGTTAGAAGTGTTGAAGCAAGTAGACAACACAATTCCTTTGCGCAAAGTTACAGCCTCACGAGGTAAAAGAGTTCGTGCTGAACCTGTATCAGCATTGAGCGAACAAGGTCGCTTACACATGGTAGGTGCGTTCCCTGAATTAGAAGATCAGTTAGTTACTTGGGAGCCTGATAGTTCAGATTCACCTGATCGTATGGATGCAATGGTTTGGGCAGTAACAGAGTTGATGGGCAATTCGTTGGCTTTACGTTCATTGGCTGCGATGGCAGACTTTTGTCCTTCGTGTAGATTACCTCTCGTGAAAGGCACGAGGTTATGTCCGAGGTGCAACACGGCGATTGGGGTCAAATGAGTTACTTACTAACAAACGGCAATAGAGAGTTACGAGCCGATGGCATTTTTACATGGTCGCTTCCTGCTTTAGCCGCCAAATTATCTACTGGCAAAAACTTCCTCACTTGCCCTAATGCTGGAGCATGCGCTCAGTTATGTTATGCCCGATCGGGGACATATAACTTCTCCAATGTGAAAACGGCTCATACTCGTAATCTCGAAATGACGCTAAATGACCTAGAGGGATGGCGAGATCGAGTAATTGAGGAACTAAAAGCAAAGCGCTATCAGGGTGGCAAATCAGTACGAATCCACGACTCAGGAGATTTCTATTCGGCTGAGTATTTTGAGGCATGGCTTGAGATAGCCCTAAGCACTCCGGATGTGTTTTTCTACGCTTACACTAAAGAGGTTGCGATGGTCAAAAGTTATGCGCTACCAAGCAACTTCGTAATAATTTACTCAATGGGTGGGAAACAAGATCACATCGTGGATAAAGACAATGACCGTCACGCAGATGTATTCCCTAGCCTTGAGGCGTTACTTGAGGCGGGCTACTCTGATCAGGAAGAGTCCGACCTATTGGCGGCAACTTTACCGACCACTCGAATCGGGATAGTCGTAAATAACATAAAGCACCTACAGAAAAAGCAAGGCGATAAAACTTTCAGCCTTTTACAGATTGAGATGAAGGCGTAATCCGCTATAGTTACACCAGCCTGAATGACAAGGGGCGCTAAAGGAGTTACACAATGGGTTTATTAGACCGTTTAGCCAAAGCAGTTGCAGATAACATAAACAAAGCACCAAGCAATTTACCTGCTGGTTCAGTTGTAATGACAGAACAAGAAATGCGTAACTCGCAACAAGGGCAAACCTACGGTCAACAAACAGCATTATTGCGTAACCCTATTATGTCGGGTGTTCCATTCGGTCCGGGACAACCTATTCTCCCGGGAGCGATTAATCCTCTACGACCAGACGGACGACCAGACCCACGCCGTTACGAATACCAAGTTGCGCAAAACCTCAACATTGGTTCAGAACAAAAGTTAGTTCAATTCAAAACACTACGCGGTGCAGCAGAACAAATTGACATTATTCGCCGTTGCGTAGAAGTATTAAAGGCAAAAATCTCAGGACTTGACTGGGACATTGTTATTTCTGAAGATGCGTCTGAAAAGATTATTGCTGAAATTGGCGGAGAACACACTCGCGCAATGAGCAAGGCTCGCGAGAAGTTTTCAGAAGATATTTACCGTTTGCGTAAGTTTTGGGACAACCCTGATCGCTCAAATGGATTGACTTTTATTGACTGGATGATGATGTCATTAGAAGAAATCTTAGTGTTAGACGCATGGGCTATTTGGCCACAGAAGACTGTTGGTGGCGATCTATACGGCTTTCAAGTATTAGATGGTTCAACTATTAAGCCACTTCTTGATGATCGCGGTATGCGCCCTATGGCACCACAAGCGGCATACCAACAGATTTTGTATGGCTTTCCGCGTTCAGAGTTTCAATCAAACAGCGATGACCAAAATGCCGATGGTGAATTTACTTCTGACGATCTAAGTTATTTTATTCGTAACCGAAGAGCCAACTCAGTTTATGGTTCATCTCCTGTAGAACGCTGCTTACCACTAGCAGATCTTTATTTGCGCCGTCAGCAATGGTTACGCGCCGAATACACCGATGGCGTAACACCTGAAATGATGCTGACTTCTGATGCCGACTTTGGTAATGACCCATTGGTAATGAAGCAATATGAAAATATTATTAACGACAACCTTGCAGGACAAACAGAACAACGCAAACGCGCTCTTATCTTGCCAGCAGGTCTAACACCTCAATTCTATGAAGGCTATGGCGAGAAGTTTAAGTCTGCCCTTGATGAGTATTTGATTACTTCTATTACAGGTCACTTCGGCGTACTACCAACTGAAATTGGATTCTCTCAACGCGGTGGTTTAGGCGCGTCAGGTCATCAAGCAGGAGAAGCACAAGCAGCACAAAGTATTGGCGTTGCTCCACTTGCTCAATGGATTTCTAAGATGCTGACAAATATTTCTTACACCTATCTTGGTATGCCTCGTGAACTTGAATTTAAGTTTATGATTGAAGAAGGACATGACACCGAAGCAGAAGCCAAAAAGTCTGATTTAGAAGTACGCGGTGGCGGTAAAACTATTAACGAACGCCGTACAGAAATAGGTTTACCACTTCTCGATACACCAGCAGCAGATCAACCAATTCTTGTNGCTGGTAATGGCGTTTATCTATTTAGCCCTGACGGTATTGTCAATGCTGCTAATCCAACACCATTAGCAGAAGAATTTGACCCTGACACAAACCCAATGCAAAAACCTGCCGTTGAAGCACCTACTGTTTCTGATGCGCAGACAAATCTTAATCCTTTACCTAACAAAGATAAGCCTGCACCTGACGCACCAAAGCCAACTGACGACATAGTCAATCAGGCTGACTTTGAAAAGGCTGGCGTTCCATCTAAGGCAGAAGTCAAAGATGCACTATCTCGTTTAGCGATCTTGCCTAACGAAGCAGCCGAACATCCAACATCTGACAACCCTGAGAAGTTGGCTGAATCTGTAGAAAGTCCTTGGCCAGTAGTTGATACCGCCGATGGTAATTACATCGTCAATCCTGATGTATGGCAAAAGGCTCAACTAACCCTCGTCAATATCAAAGAACTTTACGGCACAAACTACGGAATGAACCGTAAGAATGTTGCCGACCATATTGAGTCTATGGGTCAAGCCCTAACGCCTTATCGCGGATACCCACTTGTGTTCAACGATGGCGATAAGAACATCATCATTGACGGACACCATCGTCTATTCGCTATGTGGTTATTGGGAATGGACCAAGCCCCTGTATGGCTAGGCACTCCTGATATGGCTGAGAAGGCTGCGCAAGAGATCGAAGACTTTATCCATTGGACACGCAAGGCTGATCGCCCACGCAAGTTCGATTTCAAGTTCGTAGACATGATCGTGGGAGATGCGTTGAACCGTTGCTATTTCGATGGCGACAAAGAAACGATGAAATCTTTGGCTAAGGCTTATCTGCAATGACTCTCGGTGTCCATCAAGTAGATGGGCGCATAGCGGCAAACGCAGCAGTTAAAATCCGCGCAGCGCTCCGAAAGAGCGTAGATGCTAAAAAGATAATTTTTGATTATCGCATGACGCACCCTACGGTCAGCGAATTTATCTCACAAGATCGCGCTCGCGCTCGCGCATGGGCTATGCATAATGTGACAATAGATAACTCAGCACTCAACGCAGCGTTGCGCCAGCATTACGCAGATATGTATGTGACTGGCGTTGCTTCAACTTACGATGCTTGGGGCAAAATCCTACGAACCAGAAAAGCCCAGAAGAACCCACCCCATAACTGGGATCCCGGAGCCTTTGCTCTCGCAGCATTGAAAGAAACTCCAAATTGGGACACATGGAAACCCGGAAACTATGCTGCTGAAGCCTTAGTGCGTCCCGCAGGTGGATTAGAAAAACTGTTAAACGGCATTAAAATCCAATCTCTTGACTTAAATAAGAGCAGTTATGACCGCTTGGGAACGCAATTAGCAGACGGCTTTGCGATAGGATTAAGCCCTACAAAACTTGCTGCATCTATCGAGGACTCACTATCAAGCCCTAGCCGCTCACTTACTATCGCTTTGACCGAAGGCTCTCGCGCTGCTAATGCTGCAATTATGGACTCTTATCAAGCACTAGGAGTAGCGCAGATTCAATGGGTTGCTGCTGACCCTTGTGAAGAATGTGATATTGACGGTGAGATTGCAGATGTAGATGGAACATTTAGTAATGGCTTATCAGCCGATGACATTCCAGTTCATCCAAACTGCCGTTGCAATACAGCACCCGCACCTGTCGACTGGTCTACTTTCGACTATGCTGGTTCACTAGACGCAGCGCTTAACGCAGACAATTAAAATAAGCATTACAATTTACGATAATCCGAGATAAGGAAAAAAATGGCTCTTATTCACACAAACATTACAGTTGGCACAAGCCCAACACCTTTAGTCACACTTCCTAACGGAGTTGGCTATGTAGCAGTTCAAATTCAAAACCGCGATAGCGTTGCAATCTATGTTGGCGATTCAGCCGTGACAGCAGCATCAGGCGCAAACGGTGGTCACACAGTTGCTGCTACAACAGGTTCATTCCAAATTTGGATGCACGGTAATGAAACCATTTATGCAATTTCAGCAGCAGGTACTTCTACTGGCGCAGTATCAGTCCTCTATTCGGCATAAGGAGTAACAATGGATTTTGCTAACAGTTATGCAGCAATTATTAAACAAGAAAAGCAAGACGATGGTTCACTATTAGTTTATGGAAAAGCAACTGACGACTCTTTGGACATTGACCAACAAATTTGTGACGATGTTTGGCTTTCTTCGGCTATGCCTGAATGGTTTAAGTCAGGTGGAAATATCAGAGAGCAACATTCATCTATCGCAGCAGGAGTAGCAAAAGA
>JGI24890J29729_1000486_pt1 | contig 24473 bp, 21 predicted proteins | sample FreactcultureFD7_FD_29729 | JGI IMG/M metagenome (IMG submission 29729)
TCGAGGAAGGCGAGGAAGGATTCCAGCCGCAGCCGGTAGCGCGCCAGTCCGCCATCGGCACCCAGCCACGAAGCCTGGGTGCAGTAGCCGTGCCAGGCGCGCCGGCTGCCGTCGGCCTGAAGCAGGCGCAGGGTCAGTTCAGTACCGATGAACTGCTTGAGATCGAGATCGGTGGAAACCGAAAGGGCATCGATGTCGAACTGGAAGTTGTCATTGACGCTCTCCTGGCCGTGGAAGCGCTCCACGACCAGGGATTCAGGCAGACCGGCTTCCTGCGCGCTGTCCAGCGTGATCAGGCGCGCGTGTTGCGACAGGCCGGGGCCGAAGAGCGAAGAGGGGAAGCCAGAAAGGAGTGTGGAAGGAAAGCGCGGTGCAACGGGCGCGCTGTGCTGCCTGCCGGGCGGTGCTGCATCTTGGGTCACGGGATAGCCTCATCTTGATGGTCCGCCATTCGCGCTGTGCCGCGAATGACCGTGTGTTGGTCTTCAACACCACGCTGGCATCAAGTTGTCCCCGTGCTACCCCCGTATCGACTGCTGCATGGCAGCGGCGCTCAGCAATAAGCCCGCTCATTTTTGTGCCGTGCATTTTGCCAATCCGGGCCTTCACCCTCCATCGAAAAAGTTCGTTAATTCATGACTGAAATATGGGTAAGAAAAATAAAGCTTCATGCCGCAGCATGGCGACATGAAGCTTCAACCAGATTTGCTCTTTACTGGAACGTGCTGGCCATCTTCGCCGGCAGCGGCACATTGAGCCATTTCTGCACGATGGCATTGAGTTCGCCGCTCTTCTTGGCCGCCGCCAGCACCTCGTTGACCTTGCCCAGCAAGGCCGTCTCTCCCTTGTTCAAGCCGACGTTGCAGGCCGATTCCTGGATGATGTACTTGAGCACCGGCTTGTTGTTGGGCGCCTTCTCCGCCAGGGCATAGGCGACGAAGTCGCCCGTACCCACCAGCTGTACCTGGCCCGAGACATAGGCCGAAATCATGGCGTTGTTGTCCTCATAGCGCTTGATGGTGGCGCTCTTGGGGGCCGTATCGGTCAGTTGCAGATCCTGGAAAGTGCCGCGCGCCACACCCACGGTCTTGCCGGCCAGATCGGCAGGCCCGCTGACTGCCACGCTCGCCACGCCAAACACGCTGTTGTTGTAGGGCGCATAGGGCTGGGAAAAATCGATCACCTTCTCACGCTCGGCATTCTTGCCCAGGGTGGAAATGACCAGATCGGCCTTGTGAGTCTGCAGATAGGCGATGCGGTTGGCGCTGGCCACCGGAACCAGTTGCACCTTGACGCCCATTTTCTGGGCGATCAGCTTGGCCACATCGATGTCCAGCCCCTGCAATTGCAGGTCCGTATTGACGGAACCGAAAGGCGCAAAGTCCTGCGGTACGCCGATGCGCACCACGCCGGCCTTCTGGATGTCGGCCAGTGCATCGGCCTGTGCCGGCGCGTTGGCCAGCACGCCCAGACCGAGTGCAATCGAAAGGGCCAGCAGGCGGTGTTTGGATGTCATTTTCTGGGTCTCCTCGTATGAATATCAGCGCGCCGATGATAACCCCATATTGCATGGGGGTTCAGTCCGGCAGCGGCAAGACACAATCCTCGGCCGCCAGGTAGATGCGCTGCCCCGGCAAGGCATCGACACGATAGCCGCCCGTGAACGCGCCAAACGCCGGGAGCATGGCCCAGCGCCCATCCACCACGAAGCAGGGCAGCCGCAAGCTGTCGCCCGCCGAGGACAGGCGATACACCGGATGCACATGGCCGACAATGGCAAAGGCACCCTCCACCGTCTGCGGATGATGGCAAAAGGCCAGCGGGCCGACCCGCCAGGGTTCATCTACCAGCTCCATGCCCAGTGCTTCAGGCGGATCCCCCGCATGATGGTCGTGATTGCCGCGCACCAGCGTGAGCGTCAGTCCCGCGTTGCGGCCACGCCATTGCGCCAGCGCCGCGAGCGTTCCTGCAGCACGGCCCGCGCGAGCATGCAGGAAATCCCCAAGGAACACGATGTGACGCACCGCATGCTGCTGAACCAGCGCATCAATGGCCTCCAGGTTGGCACTTGTCGTGCCATGCGGTACCGGAATGCCGCCCGCCCGAAACGCCGCCGCCTTGCCGAAATGCACATCGGCCACGATCAGCATGCCGCGCTCGCGCCACAGCAGGGCGCGTTCCGGCAACATGGTCAGAATGGCGCCATCGGCGTCGAAGCTCGGGTATTGCATCATGCAGCAGTCCGGGGCTTGGCCTTGCGCCGTGCGGCGGGCAGGGGTTGTTCACGAGAGGCGGTCTTGTCGGCGGCACCTTCCAGCTCGCGCAGCATGCGTGCGACGCGGTCCGCCAGTTTCTCGGTCGAGAGTTTCTCGCGGAAGCGTTCCACCATCAGCGGCAGCGCAAACGGGGTAGGGCGCTCCAGTTGCACCAGCGTCATGGTGCGCGCCCGCAACTCGGCGAGGGTGCTGCGCAGGCGCTCCAGTTCCAGCTCCTGTTCCAGTACCTCGCGCTGGGCCTGGGTGAGCAGCAGATTGCCGGCATCATGCTTGCGGAAGACCTCGAAGAACAGCGCCGACGACGCCTGCAACTGGCGCGCGCTCTTGTGCTGGCCCGGATAACCCTGGCTGACCAGTCCGGCAATGCGGGCGATCTCGCGGAAGCGCCGTTGCGACAATTCCGTCGCGTTCAGGCTGGCGAGTACGTCCTCCAGCAAGTGCTCTTCGCTGAAAAGGTCCTGCGCCTCCTGCGGGGCCAGACGGGCCATCTCCACCTGGTCCGCCGCCAGCAATTCGAAACCATAGTCGTTCACGGCAATGGAGAAGGTGGCGGCGCGCGTGCTGGCCAGTCGCCAGGCCAGCAGCGAGGCCAGCCCCATGTGGACCAGACGCCCGGCAAAGGGATAGAAGAACAGGTGATGCCCCTCGCGACTTTTGAGGGCTTCCACCACCAGCCGCTCCCCCGTCGGCAGCGCCGACCAGGCATGCTGCAATGCCAGCAGCGGCTGCACGGCCTGCATCTCGGGGCCGTCGAAGTGCTGTTGCTCGGCTTGTTGCAAACGATCCAGGACGGCATGCGCCAGTGTCGAGGACAAGGGCATGCGCCCGCCTTGCCAGCGAGGGACCGCGCCATTGCCGGCGGTGCTGCGACGGACCCAGGCCGTCATCTCATGCACCCGGACAAATTCCAGCACCCGCCCCCCGAAGAGAAAACGGTCACCCGGACGCAGGCGCGCGATGAAACCTTCTTCGATGGTGCCGATGCGTCCGCCCTTCATGTACTGCACATGCAGGCTGGCATCGGCCACGATGGTGCCGATGTTCATGCGATGCCGGCGCGCGATGGCGGGCACATCCACACGGTAGACGCCATCCTCGCCCTGGCACACCCGGTGATATTCGGGATAGGCGGTCAGGCTCTGGCCCCCGCGCACCACGAAATCCAGCGCCCACTGCCACTGGTCCTCGCGCAGATCGCGATAAGACCAGGCTTGCCGTACTTCGTCCAGCAGCGCATCGGCCTGGAAGCCGCCGCCCAGCGCGATGGTGACCAGATGCTGCACCAGCACGTCCAGTGGCGTTTCCGGTACCGGACGCTGTTCCACGCGACCCGCTGCGACCGCATCCTGGGCCGCGATGGCTTCCACCAGTTCCAGGCTGTTGGTCGGCACCAGCGTGGCGCGCGAACTGCGACCCGGGGAGTGGCCGGAACGTCCGGCGCGTTGCAGCAAGCGGGCAACGCCACGCGGACTGCCGATCTGCAATACCCGCTCTACCGGCGTGAAATCCACCCCCAGGTCCAGGCTGGAGGTGCAGACCACGGCCTTGAGCCGGCCATCGCGCAGGCCGTGCTCGACCCAGTCCCGCACTTCGCGGTCCAGCGAGCCATGGTGCAAGGCGATGATGCCAGCCCAGTCAGGCCGGGCGTCCAACAAATTCTGGTACCAAAGTTCAGCCTGGGACCGGGTATTGGTGAAGACCAGCGTACTGCCACTGGCCTCGATCTCCTGCACCACGGCCGGCAGCATCTGCATGCCCAGGTGGCCGGCCCAGGCGAAGCGTGCCGGTTGCGGCGGCAGAAGGGTGTCGATGACGATGCGCTTGCGCTGTTCGCCGCGTACCAGCACGCCTTGTTCGGCAGCTGCCGGACCCAGCAGGGCTTGCAGTGATTGCTCAAGATTGCCGAGCGTCGCCGACAGCCCCCAGACCACCATTCCGGGCCGCCAGCGCCGCAGTCGCGCCAGCGCCAATTGCACCTGCACGCCGCGCTTGTTGCCCATCAGCTCATGCCATTCATCGACGATGACGGCATCGAGCCTGGCAAAGCGCTGTCGGGCATCGGCTTGCGAAAGCAGCAGGGACAGGCTTTCAGGGGTGGTCACCAGCGCCTGCGGCAGGGATTTCATCTGGCGCGCACGTTCGCCGGAGGCGGTATCGCCGGTCCGCATGCCCGCCTGCCAGTGCGGCAGCAGATCGGCCAGCGGCGCTTGCAGGGCGCGCAGGGTGTCGGCCGCCAGGGCGCGCATCGGTGTAATCCACAAGACACGCAAGCCAGGAGCGTTGGCGGGCAGGTCAGGCATGCCGAGCCTCGGCTCGGCATGGAGCAGGGCTCCGAACCAGACGGCATAGGTCTTGCCCGACCCCGTGCCGGAATGCAGCAAGCCGCTTTGGCCGCTGGCAGCGGCCTGCCAGACGGCGCGCTGGAAATCGAAGACTTCCCAGCCGCGCTGGCTGAACCATTGTTCTGCGCGTTTCAGTGCGGGCGCACGGGAGTTAGTCGTCTTGCGTGGCACGATGCAGTTCTTTCTGTTTTTCTTCAGGCGGCAGGCTGGCCGACGGCCCCAGCAGCGCCCGCAGGCTGGCCAGGGTATCGGCCTGCTCGATGGTCTTGTCCAGCCGCTGGCGCAGGATGCGCGGGAAGCGCACGGCGATGCCTGCCTTGTGGCGCGAGGACAGCGCAATTCCCTCGAAGCCGATCTCGAACACCATGCTCGGCTTGACGCTGCGGACGGGGCCGAATTTCTCGATGGTCGTCTTGCGGATGGCCTGGTCCACCACGGCAATTTCGGCATCGGTGAGGCCCGAATACGCCTTGGCGAAAGGTACGAGCTTGCGTTCGCCCTGGTCATCCGGTGCATCCCAGACCGCGAAGGTGTAATCGGTGTAGAGCGAGGCGCGTCGGCCATGGCCGGCCTGGGCGTAGATCAGCACGGCATCGATGGAATAGGGATCGACCTTCCACTTCCACCAGGTGCCGACATTGCGCGTGCGGCCGATGCCGTAATGGGCTTCCCGTTGCTTGAGCATCATGCCTTCCACACCGCGTTCGCGCGAGGTGCTGCGCAATTGCGCCAGCGCCTCCCAGTCGCCCGAGGCGATTTGCGGTGCCAGCATCAGCGCCGGGCTTGTATGGGCCTGCACCAGCGCTTCAAGCCGGCTGCGGCGTTCGTGCTGGGGCAGGCTGCGCAGGTCTTGCCCATCCTGCTCCAGCAGGTCGTAGGCAATCAGACCCGCCGGCAGGTCCGCCAGCAGGCGGGCGGTGAGGTTCTTGCGGCCGATGCGTTTCTGCAGATCGGCGAAGGGGGCCACCCGATCGGCCTGGGGGCCGGAATCGGGCAGGCGGATCACGATCTCGCCATCGATCACGGTGCCGTCCGGGAGGGCCAATGCCGCCAGTTCGGGGAAGCGATCCGTGATCAATTCTTCACCGCGCGACCACAGCCAGTTGCTTCCCTGACGCCGCACCAGCTGGGCGCGGATGCCGTCGTATTTCCATTCGACTTGCCAGTCCGATAGCGGACCCAGGGTGTCCGGTGTCTCCAACAGTGGATGCGCCAAAAAGAAAGGATAGGGTTGGCCGCCCTGCAACTGCGCATCCTGGCCGTCCGCCGGCGCGATGAGCGTGGTGAAGCGGCGTGCATCCGGACGGGCGCGACCATCTGTCCAGCCGACCATGCGTTGCGCCACCAGCTTGGGATCGAGTTGCGCGACGCTGGCCAGTGCACGCGTGACCAGCAGCCGCGACACGCCCACCCGGAAACCGCCGCCGATCAGCTTGGCGAGCAAGAAGCGTCCCTGCCAGTCCAGCTCATCCCAGGCAGCAAACAAGGCGGTGCGGATCACGGCAGGATCGGCCCCGCGCAAGGGCGCGATGCGCTCTTCCATCCAGCGCGCCAGCCCCAGGTCGCTCGACCCCTTGGGCGGCGGCAGGACGTGGGCGATGGTCTCGGCCAGGTCGCCGACGCTGTGATAGCACTCCTCGAACAGCCATTCATCGATCAGCGCGTATTCCATGGCGCATTGCTTGAGCAAGCCCGTCGGGACGGCCTGGCGCGGCTTGCCGCCTGCCAGGAAATACACCGCCCAGGCCGCATCGGCGGCATCGGCGCGGCCGAAGTAATCCTGCAGGGCCGCCAGCTTGCGAGTAGTGGAGGTGGTGGCGTCCAGTTCGGCATACAGCCGTGAAAATTCACGCATGGCCACCTTCCTGCGCCGTCACGGCGGCGGCGGGGCCGGGGTTCTCGTCAGTTTCTTCATCTCCGTATTCAGTCGCGAAGGCCCCGGCATCCAGTCCGTTCTGACGCAGCCAGCGCACCATGGTGGCGACTTGGCCGTGGGTGACGATGACGCGTTCAGCACCAGTGGCGTGGATGGCTTCGTGCAGGGCCGGCCAGTCCGCATGGTCGGAGAGGATGAACCCGCGATCCACGCCACGCCGGCGGCGCGTGCCGCGCAAGCGCATCCAGCCGCTGGCGAAGGCATCGCTGTAGTCGCCGAAGCGGCGTATCCAGGGCGACCCGGCCGCCGATGGCGGGGCAATCACCAGACTGCCCGCGTAGGCGGCCGCCTTGCCGCGCTTGCCGCGCTTGCCGGCTTCCGCTTCGCCGACCGTCAGGGTCTCCGGCAGGGAGATCCCGGCCTCGCGGTAGAGGCGATTGAGCGGCTCTACCGCGCCATGGCAGACGATGGGGCCGATGCTGGCATCGATGCCGTGCAGGATGCGCTGAGCCTTGCCGAAGGAATAGCAGAACAAGACGCTGGCACGCCCTTCGGCGGCATTGCTGCGCCACCATTGGTTGATTTCCTCGAAAATTTCCCGCTGTGGTTGCCAGCGGTAGATCGGCATGCCGAATGTGGATTCGGTAATGAAGGCGTCGCAGCGTACCGGCTCGAAGGGGGCGCAGGTGCCATCCGCTTCCAGCTTGTAGTCACCGGAGGCTACCCAGATGCGGCCTTCATGTTCCATGCGCAGTTGCGCCGAGCCCAGCACGTGGCCGGCCGGGTGCAACGACAGGCGCACGCCATTGTGGGTGATGGTTTCGCCATAGGGCAGGGGCTGCAGGTTGATCTCTGCGCCCAGCCGCGCACGCAGGATGCCGGCCCCCGGCGCTGCTGCCAGATAGTGGCCATGCCCCACGCGCGCGTGGTCGGCATGGGCATGCGTAATCACCGCGCGTGCCACCGGTCGCCAGGGATCGATGTAGAAATCGCCGGGCACGCAATAGAGGCCCTCCTTGCGTACCACGACCATGTCTTCCTTGCCTGCCATTGCTGATGTGTCCTCGCTCTGCCTTGTCGAAATCGTGCGGCTCCGTTGTGCCGTGTCCGGCGGGCTTTGTCCATGCCTGCCGCGTCCTTGTCCCGGCTTTGCCGCGAGTTATATGAAGGTTCAGGCAAATTTGCCGCTACTTGTCACGCTCGGTCAGCTTAACGGCAAGCCGGTCCGGAAGCTGTCAGTGCCTGTCTTGCCTTTCTGTCAGCGGGAAGGTCGCACGCACGCATAAAACTTGATTTCAGTTTGCAATGATGCAACGCACAACGGCTATTATTTGGGTATGCTTGTCGTCAATTCCAATTGGCTTTGCGCCAAGCATCGAACTCAAAAGAATCACACCAATCCTCATGTCTCATTACGTCGATCCCAAGGTTTTCCGTGAACTGCAAGACTCCGAAGTCTTGCCTGCGCCTTCCGGCGTGCGTCTGAAGATCATGCAGATGTGCCAGCAGGAAGACATCGCGCTGCCGGATCTGGTGGCGCAGGTGCAGGGTGACCCTGTACTGGCCGGCCGCCTGATCCAGATTGCCAACATCCCCAACATCAACAAGGGGCGCATGGTTGCAGCCGTCAATGTCGAGCTGTTGCTGATGGTGGGCCTGCACGCGGTGCGCCAGATGGCGCTGGCCATATCGCTGACGGAATCGGCACGGCGCGGCGATTGCAAGGAATTCGATTACGACCTGTTCTGGAGCCGTTCCACGGCCATGGCCTGCGCCGGCCAGGCGTTGGGCGACCTGCTGCAGGTGGCTCCTCCGGCAGAAATGTTCACCATCGGCCTGCTGGCCGATATCGGCCGCCTGGGTCTGGCTTCGGCCCGTCCCAAGCGGTATGGCGAACTGCTGGCTAGCGGCGTGCAGGGCAGCCAGTTGCGCCAGGAAGAAAAGGCGTTGTTCGGATTCAATCACCTGGAGCTGGCCGCCGCGATGATGCAGGACTGGCATTTCCCCAAGCTCTTCTGTGAAACGGTGCTGTATCACCACGACGCTGACAATACCGGCATGGACGAGGAAGACCGCCAGCAGCGTCTGATTCGCTTGCTGGAACTGGCGGCCTGCGTGGCGGACGTCTGCGTGGCCAGCGATGCCGCACGGCCAGCCTTGCTGCCGCGCCTGCTGGCGCTGGGTGAGCGCTTCGAGCTGCCGCTCTCCAGCCTGGAGTACCTGTGCGGCCGCGTTTCATGGGACTGGAGTGACTGGGGTGCCTTGCTCAAGGTGCCGACCCGGGTGCTGCGCGAGATCGGGACCGAACTGGCTGCCGCCGCAGAAAAGCCGGAGTGACGGATCTGCAAGAATCGTCAGATTTAGTCATGAAAAATCGAAGTTTTTTGTTGCTGATTTGTCAGTCGCCGATGGTACTATCCCCCTCGCTCTGGAAGTGAAGCGCCTCTGTTGACCGTCAGGATCGCTGCGGGAACCGCCTGCAGCCGGCATTCCCCGTCATCATCAGACCCTGCCAAAACTTCGCTTCCAGCCGCATGCAAGGCTCGATGAACCCAGCCAGATTGATGTTCCTTCCGTAAAAGCCACGGCATTTACCGCAGCCACCAACGAGGACATATTCATCAATAAGGCCTTGCCTGCGCCTCTCCTGTCCGGAATGCCTGGCAAATTCCTTTGCTAATGTGTCCCGGCATGGCAGCGGCGCGATTTCCCTTCGGTTCGCTCCGACCACTTTGCTGTACCCGTCGCCTGCGGCGTGCTCCGTCACGTCCGTGGCAGGCACGGGTGTGTCAGTGTGGCCACGCGAATGCCGTACCGATCAAAACAAAGTACACAAAGTACAAGAAAGTGGGGTCTTTCATGAAAAACAACACCATCCGTCTGTCCTGCCTGACCGCACTGCTGCTGGCAGCCAGCCATCCCGCCTTCGCGGCCCACCCGCTGAACACCGATGATGCCGGCGTACAGGGGGCCGGCGGTATCCAGCTCGAAATGAATACCGACTGGAGCAAGCAGAGTGGCGATGCCGGCCACGTCGGGGCATTTACGTTCACCTATGGTGTCACCGACAAGCTCGACCTGTTCTTCAACCTGCCACAGACCTTTCAGTCGCCTAACGGTACGGGGGTGGGCGATGTCTCGGCAGGAGCCAAGTGGCGCTACTACGAGGCGGACGGCCTGGCCCTGGCGCTCAAGCCGGAATTGTTCATGCCCAGCGGCGAGGAAAGCAAGGGGCTGGGAAGCGGCCGCAACGGCATGGGCCTGACCGGCATCGCTTCCTACGAGACCGGCCCCTGGACCCTGCACGGCAACCTTGGCCTGCGCTACAGCCCGTACAAGCTGGAGACTGACCAGGAAACTAAGCGCAAGACCATCTGGCGCGCCTCGGTGGCGGTCTGGTATGGGCTGAACGAACAATGGCGTCTGGTGGCCGATACCGGCGTGGCACAGAATCAGGACGCGTCCAGCCGGAAATTGCCCTCGTATGCCCTGGTGGGGGCCATCTGGTCGCCCAACAAGACGGTGGACATCGATGCCGGCGCCAAATTCGGCCTGAACAAGGCCGAGGTGACGCGCCAGTTTGGCGTCGGGGTGACCTTGCACTTCTGATGAGGTAGTGAGCAGGCAGCGCACAAATCTTCATCTCTGTGCGCTGCAACATGCAATGCGCTGGAAAGCCGCGCCAAATCTGCTATCGTTGACCTTGGCGCTAGGCCACGACTAAGGAGACGACATATGGATCTGGTGGAAAAATTCGATGCCAAGGGCAAGACCGGCGCACCTTACCACGTAGAGGTGTATCAGACGCAACAGGACGAGGCCGATGAAGCGGCCCGGGCCTTCAGCCGCAGCTACAAGCTGGCCGATGGTCGCGCACTGGATCCCCTGACCAACGAGAAATTCAGGATCGTCCAGACCGGGGAGAAAATCTACCGCGTCTGAGTCCACCCTGGACCCGCAAGCCGATCAAGCCGGCACCGCAAGGTGGCCGGCTTTTTCATGTCTCCAGCTACTGGCCGCAGCCTCGGCTCAGAATGCATCCCCCGGCACCCGCACCCAACCCTCCATCAACACCCGCGCGCTGCGGCTCATGATGGCCTTGGTGACGACCCACTGGCCGTCTTCCAGCTTCGCTTCCGCACCGACACGCAAGGTCCCGGACGGATGGCCGAAGCGTACGCTGGTGCGTTCACCGCCGCCGGCAGCCAGGTTCACGAGCGTTCCGGGAATGGCGGCTGCCGTGCCGATGGCCACGGCAGCCGTGCCCATCATGGCGTGGTGCAGCTTGCCCATGGACATGGCACGCACCAGCACGTCGGTATCCTGTACCGTGACGGTCTTGCCGCTCGAAGAGACATATTCCTTGGGCGGCGCAACAAACGCGACCTTGGGCGTGTGCTGCCGGGTCGCGGCTTCTTCCACCTTGCTGATCAATCCCATGCGGATCGCTCCATGGGCGCGGATGGTCTCGAAGCGCGCCAGCGCGGCGGGATCGCTGTTGATCGCGTCCTGCAGTTCGGTGCCGGTATAGCCGATCTCGTCGGCATTGAGGAAGATGGTCGGGATGCCCGCATTGATCATGGTGGCCTGGAAGCTGCCGATGCCCGGCACTTCCAGCGTATCGACCACGTTCCCGGTGGGAAACATGGCGCCGCCCGCGCCTTCCTCCTCGGCCGCCGGGTCCATGAATTCCAGCTGGACTTCTGCGGCGGGGAAGGTCACGCCATCCAGTTCGAAGTCACCGGTTTCCTGCACCTGTCCGCCGCGAATGGGCACATGGGCTACGATGGTCTTGCCGATGTTGGCCTGCCAGATGGTGATGACGGCCACGCCATCCTGCGGCAACTTGGACGGGTCCACCAGCCCGGCGGAAATCGCGAAAGGACCGACCGCTGCGGACAGGTTGCCGCAATTGCCGCTCCAGTCGACGAAATCCTTGTCGATGGAGACCTGGCCGAACAGGTAGTCGACATCATGGCCCGGCCGCTCGCTGCGCGAAATGATCACCGTCTTGCTGGTGCTGGAGGTGGCGCCGCCCATGCCGTCGATCTGCTTGCCATAGGGATCGGGACTGCCAATTACGCGCTGCAGCAGTTGGTCGCGCGCAGGACCCGGGACGCGGGCGGCTTCGGGCAGGTCGTCCAGCTTGAAGAAGACGCCCTTGCTGGTGCCGCCACGCAGGTAGGTGGCGGCAATGCGGATCTGGGGAACTTGGCTCATGCTTGTTCCTTGGTGTTCTGGCCGGCGTTGGCGGAGGCTTCCAGGAAATCCTGGGCGAAGCGTTGCAGCACGCCGCCGGCTTCGTAGATCGACACTTCTTCGGCGGTATCGAGGCGGCAGGTCACCGGCACTTCCACACGCTCGCCATTCTTGCGGTGGATCACCAGCGTCAGGTCGGCGCGCGGACGCCGCTGGCCGATGACGTCATAGGTTTCGGTACCGTCGATGGCGTAGGTATTGCGGTTTTCTCCGGCCCTGAATTCCAGCGGCAGCACGCCCATGCCGATCAGGTTGGTACGGTGGATGCGCTCGAAGCCTTCGGCCACGATGGCTTCCACACCCGCCAGGCGCACACCCTTGGCGGCCCAGTCGCGCGAGGAACCCTGGCCGTAATCAGCCCCGGCAATGATGATCAGCGGCTGCTTGCGTTCCATGTAGGTTTCGATGGTTTCCCACATGCGCATGACTTTGCCTTCCGGTTCCAGGCGCGCCAGCGAACCTTGTTGCACGCTGCCATCGGCTTTCCTGACCATTTCGTTGAACAGCTTGGGATTGGCGAAGGTGGCGCGCTGCGCGGTCAGGTGGTCGCCGCGATGGGTGGCGTAGGAATTGAAGTCTTCTTCCGGCAAGCCCATCTTGGCCAGGTATTCGCCGGCCGCGCTGTCGAGCAGGATGGCGTTGGAGGGCGAGAGGTGGTCGGTGGTGATGTTGTCGCCCAGCACGGCCAGCGGGCGCATGCCCGAGAGCGTGCGCTCACCGGCCAGCGCACCTTCCCAGTAGGGCGGACGGCGGATGTAGGTGCTTTGGGGACGCCAGTCGTACAGCGGGCTGACCAATTGGCTGCGGTCCACGCGTGCGGAGAACATCGGGGTGTAGACATTGCGGAATTGCTGGGGCTTGACTGCGGTAGCCACCACAGCATCGATTTCCTCGTCGCTGGGCCAGATGTCCTTGAGGCGGATTTCCTTCCCTTCGGCGGTCACGCCCAGCACGTCCTGTTCGATGTCGAAACGGATGGTGCCGGCAATGGCATAGGCCACCACCAGCGGCGGCGAGGCCAGGAAAGCCTGCTTGGCATACGGGTGGATGCGGCCATCGAAGTTGCGGTTGCCGGACAGTACGGCAGTGCTGTAGAGGTCGCGGTCGATGATTTCCTGCTGGATCTTCGGATCCAGCGCACCGGACATGCCGTTGCAGGTCGTGCAGGCAAAGGCGACGATGCCGAAGCCCAGCTTTTCCAGGTCAGCGGTCAGGCCGGCTTCTTCCAGATACAGTTCCACCGCCTTGGAGCCGGGGGCCAGCGAGCTCTTGACCCAAGGCTTGCGGGTCAGGCCCAGGCGATTGGCATTGCGCGCCAGCAGGGCGGCTGCGATCACGTTGCGCGGGTTGCTGGTGTTGGTGCAGCTGGTGATGGCGGCAATGATGACGGCGCCATCAGGCATCTTGCCCGGCTCGTTCTCTACCTTGCCGGCGATGCCTTGGGCGGCCAGTTCGGACACCGGCAGCCGCTTGTGCGGATTGCTGGGACCGGCCAGGGTACGGACCACGGTGGAGAGGTCGAAGCGCAGCACGCGCTCGTATTCGGCCTTGGCCAGCGTGTCGGACCACAGGCCGGCTTCTTTGGCATAGGTTTCCACCAGCTTGACCTGTTCATCTTCACGTCCGGTCAGCTTCAGGTAATCGATGGTCTGTTGATCGATGGAGAACATGGCGGCCGTCGCGCCATACTCCGGGGCCATGTTGGAGATGGTGGCGCGATCCCCCAGCGTCAGGCTGGCCGCGCCATCGCCATAAAATTCCAGATAGGCCCCCACCACCTTCTGCTTGCGCAGGAATTCGGTCAGCGAGAGCACGATGTCGGTGGCCGTGATGCCGGGCTGGCGGCGGCCGGTCAGTTCCACGCCGATGATGTCGGGCAGGCGCATCCAGGAGGCGCGGCCGAGCATGACGTTTTCCGCTTCGAGGCCGCCCACGCCGATGGCGATCACGCCCAGCGCGTCCACGTGCGGAGTGTGGCTGTCGGTGCCGACCAGGGTGTCGGGGAAGGCCACGCCATCCTTGGCGTGGATCACCGGCGACATCTTCTCCAGATTGATCTGGTGCATGATGCCGTTGCCGGGCGGGATCACGTCCACGTTCTCGAAGGCCAGCTTGGTCCAGTCGATGAAGTGGAAGCGGTCTTCATTGCGGCGGTCTTCGATGGCACGATTCTTTTCGAAAGCCTGCGGATCGTCGCCGCCACATTCCACCGCCAGCGAGTGGTCCACGATCAGTTGCACCGGTACCACCGGGTTGACCTTGGCCGGGTCGCCGCCCATGTCGGCAATGGCGTCGCGCAAGCCGGCCAGATCCACCAGCGCGGTCTGGCCCAGGATGTCGTGGCACACCACGCGCGCCGGGAACCAGGGGAAGTCCAGTTCACGCTTGCGTTCGATCAGCTGGCGCAGCGAATCCGTCAGGGTCGCCGGATCACAGCGGCGCACCAGGTTTTCTGCCAGCACACGGGAAGTGTAGGGCAGGGTTTCCCATGCGCCAGGATGGATCGCTTCCACGGCGGCGCGGGCATCGAAATAATCCAGTCGGGTGCCGGGCAGTTGCTTGCGGTATTGGGTATTCATGGCGGTTGGCTCGTGTCTCGTTGATGGAATGGTTGTTGTGTGGATGAATGCGTTCAGGCCTGATCGCGCTGCTGCCCGGTGCTGCCGGGCCCGGTCTGGGCGATCTGGTGTTCGATGTTGCGGCGGGAGGCCCCGATGTGACGCCGCATCAGCAGGTCGGCCAGTTCGCCGTCGCCATCGGCCAGGGCATCGAGGATGCGGTGGTGTTCGGCAAAGGCCTGGCGTGGCCGGTTGGGAGCGGCCGAATACTGGATGCGATACATGCGCGCCAGCTGGTACAACTCGCCGCAGAGAATGCGCGTGAGGATCTGGTTGCCGCTGGCCTGGATGATCTTGTAATGGAAGTCGTAGTCGCCTTCCTGCTGGTAGTAGCCACGTCCAGCCTGGAAGGCTTCGTCCTTCTCGTGGGTTTCCAGCACCCGGCGCAGTTCGTCCAGCTCGGCGCGGCTCATGCGCTGCGCCGCCAGGCGGCAAGCCATGCCTTCCAGCGATTCGCGGATCTGAAACAGTTCCACCAGGCCTTCGAGGGTCAGTGACACCACGCGAGCACCCACGTGGGGCACGCGCACCAGCAGGTTCTGGCCTTCCAGACGGTGGATGGCTTCGCGCAGCGGGCCTCGGCTGATGCCGTAGGTGCGGGCCAGTTCCGGTTCGGAAATCTTGCTGCCGGGCGCGATCTCGCCCTGCACGATGGCGCTCTGGATTTTGCGAAAAACGTGTTCGGAGAGGGTTTCTCCGTCACGTTCGGCACCAGGCAGTGCAATCAGCTCGCTCATGGGTTTTTCACCGTGTCGACAATATTTTCAAAATGATGCCTTTAATCATAGCACTTTGCCCTAAAAAGGGAAGAAGTGTCGACACTGAAACAATTTCGGCACTACCCAGTAAAAAAATAGCATGAGGCAATTTTCGTTACAGGTGAGAAAATTCAGCCGCCCGCTGGGAATATATGAAAAAGTAGCTCAAAATTTTTCTATTTATTTCCTCATATACGGGAATCGTTCGCCCAAAGTGAGAATTTAACCTTATATTGCCGCCATGGACTCACCACAAACCTCTACCATCGTTGACCGCGTTCTCCACGTACTCGCCGGCGTGGCCCGTGCCGGCAAGCCCGTCAGTGCCAAGCAGATTGCTGCGATGGTGCAACAACCGGTCAGTACCGTTTATCGCCACCTGGCATCCCTCAAGAAATGGGGACTGTTGCAGGAGCACATGAATTCCGGCACCTTCGAGCCGGGGCCGACCGGGGTACAGCTGGCGTGGGGGTTCGACCAGAACTCCAACCTCATCAGCCAGAGCCGCGAGGAAATCATTTCGCTGGTCCAGCGCAGCGGGGAGAGCGTGGGCCTGCTGGTACCGATCAACGGCCAGATGGTGTGCATCGCCATGGAAGAAAGCGACCAGCCACTGCGCTGTTCCTTCACCAAGGGCCGGGCACATCCCTTGCTTAAGGGAGCATCGGCCAAGAGCCTGCTGGCCTTCATGCCACGCAAGCTGCAACAGAAACTGGTGGCCGACCAACTGGGCGACAAGCCCGAGGAAGCCGCCGCGCTGGAAGCACAGCTCGATGAGATCCGCCGTCGTGGCTATTCCATCAGCGAGAGCGAAGTGGACCTGGGCGTGTGGGGCGTCTCGGTACCCATCATGACTTCCAATGGCCGCCTGGAAGGCACCATCACCCTGATGGCTCCGGCCCTGCGCGTGGGTAACCGCGAACAGGAGCTGGTCCGCATGACGGTGGAGTCCGCCCAGCGCATATGTAATCGTTTTTAAGCCAGTCAGGCTGCGCCGTCCGGAGAGACGGTGCTGGCTGGACGCGGGAGGGCCCCATCCGGGCCCAGGGATGAATAATCCATTACGCCGGTACCCCGGCGTCCAGTCCATGTCGTCGTTTCTACCGAGGAACTCATGATGAAGCTTTCCCGCCTGCTGTGCGCCGTCTCGGCCAGCCTGTTTCTGCTGGTGGCGGCCGCGCCTGCCGCCCGTGCCGCCGACAACGTGATCCGTGTCGGTACCGATGCCACCTTCCCGCCGATGGAATTCGTCAAGGATGGCAAACGTACCGGTTTCGATATCGAATTGATGGAAGCCCTGGCCAAAACCATGGGCAAGAAGATCCAGTGGATCGACATCGATTTCAAGGGCCTGATTCCCGGCCTCATTTCCAACCGCTTCGACATCGCTGCCTCGGCCATCTACATGACCGACGAGCGCCGCAAGGTGGTTACCTTCAGCGATCCCTACTATCGGGGTGGTCTGGCCGTGCTGGTGCGGCGTGACGACAACAGCATCAAGGTGCCGGAAGACCTGAACAAGGGAAAGCGCGTCTCGGTCCAGGTCGGCACCAAATCGGTGAGCTATCTGCGTGATAACTTCCCCGGCGTGGAACGCGTGGAAGTGGAAAAGAACCAGGCCATGTTCGACCTGCTGGCCACCGGCCGCGTCAATGCGGTGGTGACCGGCCGTCCGGCCGCCGTCGAATATGCCCGTAGCCAGCCGCTGGTACGTGTGCTGGACAAGGGATTGACCACCGAACTGTATGGTTTTGCCCTGCGCAAGAACGATACCGCGCTGGTCGAGCATCTCAACAAGGCGCTGCAGACCTTGCGCATGAACGGCACCTACGATGCGCTGACCGACAAGTGGTTTGCCAGGAAGGACTGAGATCCTGCGCACCTGGCCTGGCGTTGTCGCCGGGCTCCTCCATTCCTCTCTGCATGGCCGACCCGGTCCGCCAGCCGTGACCGGGCAAGCGACTCCTTTTGCCGGAGCACTTCATGAAACTGGATTTTTCGGGCGTCTGGGACAGTTGGCCCTCGCTCCTCCACGGCACCATGGTGACCGTGGAAATCACCGCCGCCTCGCTGGTGCTGGGGTGCGTGCTGGGCCTGCTGACTGGCCTGGGGCGGCTCAATCCGCAGCGCCGGCTGTTGTATGGCCTGTGTACTTTCTATCTCACGCTGGTACGCGGCACGCCCTTGCTGGTGCAGCTGTTCCTGTGGTTCTTCGGGTTGCCGCATGTGGGCGTGATCCTGCCGGCGTATGTGTGCGGCATCCTCGGGCTCGGTATCTACAGCGCTGCCTATATTTCGGAAATCGTGCGTGGCTCGATCCAGTCCATCGAACGCGGCCAGATGGAAGCGGCACGCTCGCTGGGCTTGCCTTATCGGATGGCGATGCGCCGCGTGATCCTGCCGCAGGCCTTCGTGCGCATGATTCCGCCGCTGGGCAATGAATTCATCGCGCTGATCAAGAACTCGGCACTGGTGTCGCTGCTGACCATTGCCGACCTGATGCATGAGGGCGAGAAGATCATCAGCATTACTTACCGCTCGCTGGAAACCTATCTGGTCATTGCCCTGATCTATCTCGTGCTGACCAGCGTGACCACGCTGGCGCTGCGCCGGATCGAGAAGGTCCTGCGCTCCGAAGGGAGGGTGTGATGGAACACAGCGTGGTCGATATCAAAGGTTTGCGCAAATCCTTCGGCAGTCATCTCGTGCTCAAGGACATCGATTTTTCGGTCTCGCCGAGTCAGGTGGTCGTCATCATCGGCCCCAGCGGCAGTGGCAAGAGCACCTTGCTGCGCTGCCTGAACGGGCTGGAGACCGCCGAGGGCGGCACCGTGGTGGTCGGCGGCCATACGGTGGTCGAGGGCGGGCGCATGATGCCCGAAGCCATGCTCGATGCGCTGCGCGCCGAGGTGGGCATGGTATTCCAGTCCTTCAACCTGTTCCCGCACCTGAACGTGCTGGACAACATCACCCTGGCACCGACCTGCCTGCGCGGCGTCCCGCGCAAGGCGGCGCAGGAGCAGGGGCTGCGGCTGCTCAGGAAGGTCGGGCTGGAACACAAGGCGAAGGAATATCCCGGCACCTTGTCCGGCGGCCAGAAGCAGCGCGTGGCCATTGCCCGTGCGCTGGCCATGGAACCGAAGGTGATGCTCTTCGACGAGCCCACCTCGGCGCTGGATCCGGAACTGGTCGGCGAAGTGCTGCAGGTGATGCAGGACCTGGCCAGCGACGGCATGACCATGCTCATCGTCACGCACGAGATGGGATTTGCGCGCGAGGTGGCCGATGTGGTGGTGGTGATGGATCACGGCAGCATCGTCGAGTCCGGTCCGCCCTCCGAGATCTTTACTTCACCGCGCGAGGCACGTACCCGCAGTTTCTTGCAAACCATGCTGGCCCGCGAGGTGGGTCATGCCGGGTAAAGCCCATGCGGTGGCGGGTTCCGGAGTGCTGCAGCACGGCGCGATAGCGTTCGTCGGCGAGCTGGCCAGCGTGGCGGCCGTCCCCTGGAAGAACGAGGGCGGGCAGACCCGTGAACTGTGCGTGGAGCCGCCGGAGGCCGACTTCGCCAGTTTTATCTGGCGGGCCAGCGTGGCCGACGTCGGTAGCGATGCAGATTTTTCCACCTTCGAGGGTATCGATCGCACCATCGTCCTGCTTGAAGGCGGCGGTTTCACGCTGCACAGCGAGGGACGGCAGGTCCACGATCTGGTGCACTGCTTTGCGCCCTACGACTTCCCCGGCGAGCAGCCGATCCAGGTGCGGATGCATGGTGCGCCCACGCTGGACTTCAACCTGATGGTGCGGCGTGAATATGTCGAGGGCAGGGTAGTGATGCTGGATGACCGCAATTCGCGTTGCCTGCCCAGCCACAGCGCTTTGTTGTACGTGGCAAGAGGCGCCGCCTGCCTTTCCGATGAAGACGGTCTGCAACAGGCCTTGCGCGCCGGCCAGTTCGCGCGGCTGGAACCAGGGCACAGAGCGCGCATGCCCGATCTGCTGTGTGCGCCGGGGGCGGTGGTGCTGCTGGTCTGCATCATCCCCAAGCCAAAGGAAGGTCAGCACATGTAAGCGTTGAAGGGCCGAGGCCGTTCTGATTCCACCCGCTGCAAGCGGCACAACGGTGTCCGGCATACACTACAAAACCGCCAGTATAAAAGGTGAGCATATGGCATCGCTTGGCGAACAAACACAGCAACACCTGCATGCACATCCACAGCCGCATGCGCACGCGCTCCCTCGCCAATCGGCGCGTGCCCTGTTTTGCCCGCTGGCCTTGCTGCCGGATGGCTGGCAGCATGACGTTCTGCTGCGCTGGGATGACTCGGGACGCCTCATTGAGGTCAGCGTCCGCAGTCCGCGCGGCGAAGCAGCTCAGGCATCCGGCCCGGTGATTGCCGGCATGCCCAACTTGCATTCGCATGCCTTCCAGCGTGCCATGGCCGGCCTGACCGAGGTCATGGGCAGTCCTTCGGATTCCTTCTGGAGCTGGCGCAAGCTGATGTACCGGTTTGCCCAGCGACTGCAGCCGGAGCACCTGCAAGCCATTGCCTGCCATCTCTATATCGAGATGCTCAAAGCGGGCTATACCTCCGTCTGCGAATTCCATTATCTGCACCACGCCCCGGGCGGCAGCCCCTACGCCGACCGCGCCGAACTGGCGCTGCGGCTGATGCAGGCGGCGTCCGAGGCGGGCATCGGCATGACCCTGCTGCCGGTGCTGTACCAGTACGGCGGCTTCGGTGGCCAGCCGGGTTCGCAGGAGCAGGCGCGCTTCATCGCTACGCCAGACGACCTGCTGGCCCTGCGCGAGCGCCTGCTGCACGCCTTGCCGGAGAACCCGATGCGCCGCTATGGCGCAGCCCCGCATTCGCTGCGGGCGGTGTCGCCGCAAGGCCTGGAAGAACTGGTCAGCGGCCTGCGCCAGCAGCCGGGAGGACGCGACGCTCCCGTTCACATCCACGTCGCCGAGCAGTGGCGCGAGATTCAGGATTGCCTGGCCTGGTGCGGCCAGCGTCCGGTGCAATTGCTGCTGTCGCTGCAGGAGGTGGATGCGCGCTGGTGCCTGATTCACGCCACCCACATGGATCAAGGGGAATACCTGGATCTGGCCGCCAGTGGTGCGATCGTGGGACTGTGCCCGACGACCGAGGCCAATCTGGGCGATGGCATCATTGATGCCGGGCAGCTTTTGCAGTCCCGGACTCCCTGGGGCCTGGGCTCGGACAGCAATATCGCCATCAACCCGCGTTCCGAATTGCGGCTGCTGGAGTATGGACAACGCTTGCATCATCGCCGGCGCAACGTGCTGGCCTCCGAAGCGTCACCGGCCACGGCCGACCGCCTGTTTGCCCAGGCCGTGGCAGGCGGTGCGGCTGCCAGCGGCCGGGCGGTCGCCGGGCTGGCTGTGGGGCAGCAGGCGGATTTCGTAGTCCTCGACGGGGACGACGTCAACCTGGCCGATCGCAGCCCCGGGCAATTGCTCTCGGCACTGGTGTTTTGCGAGCATGATGGCCAGCCCATCCAGGATGTCTACGTGGGTGGCCGCCAGGTCGTGACCGCCGGGCAGCACCCCTTGCAGGATGACGCGCGCCGCGCCTATCGCCGCGCGATTGCCGAATTGTTGAAGGATTGAGGACCGCACGATGCCAGTGATGCCGCACGATATTTGCCAGCTGCACCAGGGTAGTTCGCCCCTGCTGATTTCCATGCCTCACGTGGGTACCCGTCTGCCGGAGGAGTTGCTGGCCTCCTATAGTGCGGTTGGCCTGCAGGTCGACGATACCGACTGGCATATCGCCGAGCTCTATGATTTTGCCGTTGGTCTTGGCGCTTCCGTGATTCGTCCTTTTCATTCACGTTATGTGATCGATCTCAACCGGCCAGCGGACGGACAGAGCCTGTATCCGGGGCAGAACACCACCGGGCTGTGTCCGCTGACGACATTCGACAACCTGCCGCTGTACCGCGAGGGCTGTGAGCCGGATGCCGCCGAGATCGCACGCCGCCTGCAGGTCTACTGGCATCCCTATCATGCTGCCCTGCAGGCTGAATTGGCGCGCCTGAAGGCACTCCACGGCTACGCGCTGCTGTGGGATGCGCACTCGATCCGCTCGGTGATTCCGCATCTGTTCGAGGGCGAACTGCCGGTCTTCAATTTCGGAACTGCCAGCGGTGCTGCCTGCGCACCTGGTCTTGGAGAAGACTTGCTGGCGCTGGCGCAGCAACTGGCACCGCAGTTTCCCGCCGTACTCAATGGCCGCTTCAAAGGCGGCTACATCACTCGTCATTACGGCCAGCCCGCCCGGCAGGTCCATGCCGTCCAACTGGAATTGGCCCAGCGCAGCTACATGCAGGAGTACGCACCTTATGCGTTGCAGGCAGCGCTGGCAGATCAGCTCAAGCCGGTGCTGCAGGCGCTGGTGACGCGCTTCATGGCGTTTCATCCCTGATGCGAGCCTGCGCCCGTACCATTTGATCCAGCGCAAACGCAGGCCAGCTGCGGCGCTGCAGCCCGGGCGGCTTGATGCATGTCAAATCCGTTCATGCAGGTGAGGCTTAGTATGCAGTCATACCAAGTCAACGCAATCCAGTCACCTGCTGAGGTCATCATGTTCAAGAACATCCTGTTGGCAACCGATGGTTCCCGTCTGTGCAACGAATCCGTCAAGGCCGCCATCGCGCTGGCCAAGAGCTGCGGCAGCACCCTGGTTGGCTTGTCGGTGGCAGGCAATCTGCGGGCCTTGTCGATTCCTGAAGTCAGCGTCGGCGTGGATGTGGAGCGCACCGATGCAGCCGGCCGCGAACGCGCTCTGGCCAGCGTCGAGATGATCACCGCGATGGCCCGTGAAGAAGGTGTTCCCTGCACGGTGCAGGTGGCCCAAGGTGGACGTCCCTACGAAGAGATCATGCGCGTGGCCGAACGCGAGCACTGCGATGCCATCATCATGGCCTCCAAGGCCCGTTCCACGCTGGGCCGCTTGCTGCTCGGCAGCCAGACCCAGAAGCTGCTGGCGCATAGCAAGGTACCTGTGCTGGTTTATCGCTGATTGGCCGAAATATGAAGAGATGCGCACCGCATGCGTGCGCAGCAGACGGTTGAAAGTGCCGTCATGAAGGTTTGTGGTGTGGAGGGTCGGGCCGTTCCTGTGGAGAGGGACGGCCCATTTTTTTGTCCGCGCATCGCGAGCCCGGGGCCGAAAGTTTGGAGAAAGACCTCGGCCTTTGTTACAGTCAGGCCTTGTTTTGAAGACGACAACAAGGAGCCCGCATTGACCACATCCCCTCATCAGGCCCACGGCGGTAACGCCTTTACCCGCTTCTTCGCGCATGAAGCCGCTGGCGGCATCGTGCTGGCCATCGCTGCGGTGCTGGCGCTGATCATCAGCAACAGCAGCTGGCGAGAAACCTACGAGGCCTTCACCCGCATTCCCGGCAAGGTCGACATCGGTGGTCTTGTGGTGTTGTCCAAGCCGCTGCTGCTGTGGGTGAACGACCTGTGGATGGCGGTCTTCTTCTTCCTGGTCGGTCTGGAAATCAAGCGCGAATTCGTCGAAGGCGAACTGGCCTCCCGCAAACAGGCCATCCTGCCGGCGGCAGCGGCCTTGGGCGGTATGGTGGTGCCGGCGGCGATCTATGCGCTCATCAACCTGGGCGATCCGGTGGCGCTGCGCGGCTGGGCCATTCCGGCGGCCACCGACATCGCCTTTGCGATCGGTATCGTGATGCTGCTGGGGTCGCGGGTTCCGACCTCGCTCAAGGTTTTCCTCACCGCCGTGGCCATCATCGATGACCTGGGCGCCATCGTGGTCATCGCGCTCTTCTATACCGACAACCTCTCACTGGGCATGCTGGCCGGGGCCGGGGTAGGGACGCTGGTCCTGTTGCTGCTCAATCGCAGCGGCGTGCGTCGCGCAGATATCTACATCGTCGTCGGTCTGGTGATCTGGGTGTGCGTGCTCAAGTCGGGCATCCACGCCACGCTGGCCGGGGTGGTCACGGCGCTGGCCATTCCCATGCGCGACGCCGACGACCAGCCGCTGGCCAGTGCCCTGGAGCATGGCTTGCATCCCTGGGTGGCCTTCCTGGTCCTGCCCATGTTTGCCTTCGCCAATGCTGGCGTGTCCTTCCAGGGCATGTCGCTGGGCAACCTGTTTGAGCCGATCCCGCTCGGTATCGCCGGCGGACTGGTACTGGGCAAGACCATCGGTGTCTTCGGTGCAGCCTGGTTGATGATCCGCAGCGGACTGGCCGCGGCACCGGCCGGTGCCAGTACCCGGCAGTTCATCGGCGTCTGCATGCTGTGTGGCATCGGCTTCACCATGAGCCTCTTCATCGGCGGCCTGGCCTTCCAGGGATTGAGCCCGGATTTCGAAGCCAAGCTCAAACTGGGCGTGCTGGGCGGCTCCATTCTGGCGGGCTTGCTGGGCACACTGGTCTTGTGGCGCAAAGAGATATCACCAGCGTGAACATCACGGTGCGCCGCATTTTCCATGCGGCCACTGTGCGTGTTGTCTATCAAAAACATCATCAATACGCTTGAGACACACGAAAAGTCGCCATTTGGCGACGAAATATCGACTTTCTGTTTTGCGATGCAAAAAATTATATAAAAAATAATTGTTTGCACACCATTAGTGCGATTCCGGCCGGAAACCGGCTCCCGACAGGCTTCCGCTTCCACATGACGAAGTGAATCCCTACGACAACGAAATGCCGCCCAGCAGCTCGGCCATGAATTGCTGCTGCGCAGAACAAGCGATTGTTTACATCACCTTTTGGCAGTAGCAAGATACTTGCACGGGCCTGTAACGGCGCGGCGTGGAAGGGCGCCGACGCTGACACTACTGACAACAGCGCCCGCAGCAAGCCGGGGATATTGTCGTTTCGACATTTTCACCCCTTGGGACGATAAGCCAGGCGAATAACAGCCCGGCCATCAAAAGCAGAGGAGACAAGCATGAAACTGATGGAATTGCTCATGAGCTACGGTAGCCAGGCACTGGTGTGGTATGCGATGTACGTGATCGTGGGGAGCTGTGCCTTCGGAGCTTATGTCTGGCGCCGCACCCATTTCGGTCACTGACCTCCAAACATTCACCCTGACGCACGCCGGAATGAACGCCGGCGCTGCGTGATCGATGCCAGGCGAGGGTACCGGACCAGTGCTGGCCTGAAGCATGCCGCTTCCCATCCCGCGCAAGGGCGTGGACATGGGAGCGGTGCCGTGCTGGTCTCCCGCGCGTATCGTCGACTCGTCATTTGACACCTGCATTTGCCTGCCAGAACGGCGGGGAGCGTCTTGCCGGCGCTCCCCGCCGTTCGCCGTTTCGGCGGTGGAGAGG
>JGI24890J29729_1000487_pt1 | contig 24451 bp, 25 predicted proteins | sample FreactcultureFD7_FD_29729 | JGI IMG/M metagenome (IMG submission 29729)
ACCCGAATCGAGCATCAGGACCAATCTGCGAGATCGTCACGTTATGCATCCCATACACCAACGTTCCACTATCCCAGACCAGCTGAGTACCCTGAGAGTATCCCGAATCGTTGTACAAATCGACCGTGTAATAATCTTCGCCATCGACGGTGAGTTGACATAATCCTCGATCCCCTTTCTTCTCTGCCAGGTAAGCGACTCCTACTCCAATGAAGGAGAAAGTAACTGCTGCATCGGACGCGTTCGAGTAGGCTAGACGCGGGAAAATGAGAAAGATGAGTTTTCGAGAATAAGAAGAAAATGGACAAGTTACTCACCTTGATAATTCCCATCTTCAGTATCTGACCGCCATGTACCGACGTCTATCGATGGAGCGGTACGTGAGTTTCGGGTTCTCGAAGAATGGAGCGAGAAACTTACAAGAGAGTTGTGTTGAATCAGAAGAGATGTTGAAAGCCTGAGCTCCAATGATTGCCGCATTGGCAGTCATGGAGCGATAGAGAGACCCAACCGCGAATAGAGGTAAGGCGGATAGAGGGGAACGAGGGGAACGAAGTCGAAGAGAGGGAGACATCCTTTTGAGAAGAAACCGTTGAATAAGGGGGAACGCAGTAAAACGAAGGCTTCTTGTGACTTTTGTTCCTCCTTGTAGTCTGTGAAACACAAAGACAAGGTCAGTAAAGCCCTCAACCCTGTCAAAGTTCTGTTTCCAAGTCCGACTTGGTGGGAACGAGCGATGAAGGAGGAGCGAAGCAGCACCCAATCTCGCTGCTCCGGCTGCCTCGTGAGTACTACAGCACCCTCTTTGACCCATCCTGAATCCCTCTAGGTACTCTCCTTTCCCCCCTTATCTCGCACCTTGTCTTCCGAGACATCTTTCTCATGCCAAACTTCCATTCTTCCTCACTCGCAGCTGTACGCGAAACGCTTCCGAGGGAATAGGAACTCACTTTCTAGTATATGAGAGGTGAGCCGGACTGATCAAGAGTTGGGTGCTGCGAGGAATCGAGGATGGCAACAAAGAACGGGAACGGGCGATGAAGGGCTTCGAGGGGCGATTCACTTGATGCTCGGACGAAATGAGTGAAGGTGGACTGCTTCTGCTTCCTTCTGCTTGCGTGTGGAAGGTTCGTGTTTATGCTTGAAATCAAAATTCCAAACTTTCGAAATTCCTTCGCGCCAAGTTATTCCCCTCTCTTTCTCCCTCGCTCGTACCACTCACAGTGACTTGTATATGACATGCTCACATTGAAATAGACGCGGTGAGAAAAAAGGAATCAATTCGAACAAAAATTCGAAGCTTCGTCGTTTCGCAGAGAGCCCCTGGAGAATCCCATACTTACGGCTTCGTGTTCGATGACTGCCTCGTTGCTCTGTGGCTACAAGACACTCATGGACGCTGTGGCGACTTTCGACGCGGAGAGGCTTTCGGCAAACTCGCTTCGCAGGCGACCCTCCCAGCATCGTTGCCGTGCAAAACTGAAAAGGCCTCGAGACTGCTTGAGACCCACGACCTCTCGCTCTGGCTTTCTTGTCGTCAAATGTTAGATGAAGAACTGCGTGTGTGTATGATTGCGTAAATATAGACATCAAAGGCAAAGAAAGTATAGAGAAAGTCGTCAAGTTTGAATAGTTGTACAGGATAAGACTGATAATACAGCTCGTCCACCTCTTCCCCTTCCGTTTTCCACCAGTAGTCTCACCACTGACTCACATTTCATTGAGTCTTCTTCTGATCATAAGATTTGTAAGGGTAATTTCCATTCGAGATCCTGTGATCCGGAGTGCTCGAGCCACTTCCATTCGCCCCTCCTCCTCCGAGTGCAGAGTTCGAGTAAGATGGAGGTGAAGGATTGTCGAAAGGATTTGTCGAGGTCGAACTCGAAGATTGAGATACAGCGGCATTTTCGAGTTGTTTCAGCTCGTAGTTCGAAGTTTCGGAGGAATCGGTGAGATACAGTTGAGATCCATCGGCCTGTACGCGCATCGCCGCAAGCTAAAGGTCAGTCCACGAAGAGAGAGGTTGATCGAGGGAGAACGCACCATCTTAGCTTTGAGAGCACCTTTTCCAACTGCTTTGAATAATGCTCGTCGAGTAACTCCTCTTGCATCGATGTAGACCAAAGCACAATCTACGCTCCCGAAAACTTTACTCATCAGTACACTACTAGGGAGTGATAGGAAACAGCTTCAGAACGTACGTTTGACACTCCCACCAGCGGAGTCAGCGATTCCTCTCGCCTCACTTCCCCATTTGTGGTGAACAACCTGACTCGAAGATTTCCCTGCACTGTCTAACAAGGTCTTCCCACTTGCATCCAAGTGATCGCCTAAAGTGTTGATCGCGATCAAGGAATTGTGTACCAAACCTTTCAAGCCTTTTGGTGGGGGATCTCCAGGTTTATCTGTACCGACGACAACTAACTCGATATCAGCCAAAATAAGCGAGAGAAATTGAGAGAGCAGGGTCCGTACGTTGAATTCCAGTAGCTTTTCCAATCCTGTCTCCGACGTTCGAAGCGAAAGCACCAACGTAACCCGTTGCGATCCCCGTATACTCGACCGCTTTCCCCGTCACTTGATTCCCTTTCTCAAACCTCCCTTTCGTAGTATCCTTGAAAGTCAGAGGAGTAGTAGTTTCAGGTCGAGTCGAAATATATTTGCCGGCTGATTTCTCGAGACCCGCTGAGAGGAGAGAAGAACCAATGACGATTCCATGGGAGATAAAGTTTCCGACAGAGATGATCGCTGATGATTCGGGGTTCGGTGCTGGGGTGTAGTAGNCCGAGAGAGGTTTGACGGAGAATCTCATCCCGTTCCAACTGGGTTCGTTTGCGGATGAGGAACCGAGGGAATTGATCACGACCGCTTCCTTTCCGTCGAGATTGAACGTGTCGAGTTCCGTCAAATGAGCTGGTCCGTCGTGAAGGTGACCATTCTTGAGATCTTGATCCTCTTCCAACGAAACGGCGGATGCTCCATCATTCTCCAACTGACCTAAAACCTTTCCAGTATTCTCATCGACTACATACAGCTGGTTACGTTCAAGTGGGATCGATCCTCCTCCATTCGAGCTCGAAGAGAGTGCAGGGTGGAACCCGTAAATGATAGCTTCGAAAGTTTCCCTATCTTCTCCATTTACCCCTCGAGGTAACTCTAATCTAATCCATCCATTCTGCTGTTGTCTACCCGAGTGAAGCAGGGACGGATCGGTACCAGTCAAGTTCGGGAGGAGGTAAGAAGAGCCAGAAGTTGAGTTATCGGGAGTCGAATTCTGGGAGGAGGTATCGACGGGCATGGTGAAGATGGGTTCATGATCTCCTTGTAAAGTGATGGTCAATTCGAGGTACTTCTTCGAGGGATTTGTAGCGGGGGAACGAGGAGGGAGAGGTGGAGTTGACGTAGGCGATGGAGAACGAGAAGTATCGAATCCACCTGGTAGGTTGAGTTTCTCTGATCGTACTGAAGCAGGTCTGGCTGGAATTGGAGGTGGCGTAGAGGAAGAGGAAGCGGAGGAAGGGAGAGGTCGAGCGATGAGTGATAATAGTCCAGAAAAGAGGGGCGGAGTTTCTTCGGTTGATTGAGGAGAAGAGATGAGTGATAACGAGACTGATGGAATCGTTAGAAGTGTTGTTGAATCCATCTTCGTCGGTGGGAAAGTGAAAGGAAAGAGAGAGAAAGAGAGGAGAGAAAGAGGGCCGTTGGCAACGTCATTTTTGGGCACCGCCAAGTCCAATTTCGCAAACTCAAAGGATCGAATTCAAAGCAGTTCCAAAATATACAACGACAAAGTATAATAACAGAAGAAACAAATCAGAACAAGAGAAAGTATACAGCGCTACATTCGAATCCCAGGCCGTTTCCTCCTCGTCGTGGGCTTCATCTCGACCTCCTTCCCTTTATTCTGTTCTTCACTCTCCTTCAAAGCCCAATCTAATCTACCCTGCACTCTCTCGAAAACTTCTCCGCTCAATTTGACTTCCCGAGTGATTGCCAAACTCGCCATTTCCGTCAGAACCTTGTCTTCGTCCTCTTCCTGATGCGTGACCGTTCTTGTTTGTAGATGAGGGGAAGGAGGTGAACAAGATGGATCAAGACTCGGCGGGAATGAGGGTGGGGATGGAGTGAAATGGATTGAGCGGAGTTTGGATGGTTCAGAGAGCAGAGGAAGTAAGTGTCGAGGGGAGAGTGTGGGAAGTGAAGTGAGTGTGAGGTAGCGAAGGCGGGGTAAAGAGGCTGGCAGGGAAGAGATCGCCGAGGGAGATAGTAGAGATCCGTTCGAGAGCTCGAGGGAAGTGAGATTAGGTAGAGAGGGGAGAAGTGCGTCGATGACAAAGTGTAGCGGAGATTGACGAGGAGGAGATCGAGGGGGAGAAGTGTAAGGAGATGATGAAGAGGAAGATGGCGGGCGCTGAGAAGGGGAGGGTGGAGGTAATGCGATTTCGAGCGATTCTAGCGATCCTCCGAAGGCTTTGATGGCCTGACCCAATCCAGCGCTAGTATAACCTGTACACTCCTTCAAACCGAACTTCCTGAGCTTGTTGTGCGTCCTGGCGAGGCGAAGGAGTGATTGATCCGCGATCTTGCAATTCACCAATTGGAGAGACCTGAGATTTGAACTTGACGTTTCGGATGGTGAGGAAGGAGAAGTGGGAGTTGACCAAGGACAGGTGTACGGAATTGAAGGGGCCGAGGAATCGGATGATCGACTGAGGTTTACGTTTGATAATTTGAGGGACTCGAGTTGAACGAGTTCGAAGCAGCAAGTAGCGATAAGCTCAAGCTCGGCAGTAGTAGTACCAGTACCAGCAGCAGTAGCAGCAGTAGATAGAGATCTAGAACTAGGACTAGATCTAGTAGAGAAAGAGTGCAAAGACTCGAACCCTCGATCATTCGTCTGAGCAGCGTCGCCGATCGAAGGGTAGTCAGCCCTGTTTGAAGCTTGTGGGTAGTGAGCCCTAGCACTCTGATCGTCGTCGTCGTCGTCGTCGTTTAAGAGATCTAAGTCGAGAACAACTAGATCTTGAAGCGTCTCTTTGAACAGCTTTAGCAAGTCTTGATTGAGTCGTAAGATTCCTCCTTCGATTCGAAGTTCCGTCAACCTGTTCCTGTTCCTGCTACTGCTGTCACTATTGATACTAGAGCCCACATTCGCCAATAACCGCTTGACCGTTTCGATCGACCACCTTTGTTGTTTCTTCCTCCTCTCCTTCAAAACGAGGCTAGTCAGGAATCCTTTCGTTTCCTCCGATGCGCCTCTGAGGTACGAGCGAGCTTGCTCCTGAGTACTGAGTTGGATCTTTGAATCAATAAGTGGCGTCAAGAGGGAGTGGAAATGATGAGAGGTGCGTGAGAGTGGGCGAAGCGAGGAATTGGGTCTGGCCGAGTGAGAGTTGAGAGGGAGATGGGAGATGATTGCTAGTTGTAGTTCCACGGGCAAGGTGAGGAATGTCGCCATTCGATTGCTAGAGAGTCGTGAAATCTGAAGTGAGGAGAAGGGAAGAGAGAGTCAAGAAATCGTCCACCGAAAATCCCAAAAAGCGAGGAGAGAGAGATTGTCTGTACTCCACAACCCCTCTTTGTAAGCTAGTGCATGTTCAGAGCAGTCACTAGACTACTCTCAAAACCACTACGAATCCACACAGTCCCGCTAACTCGTTTCAATCCACGAATTCGCTACTCTTCCAGTTCACTTCTCCAAAAAATGTCTGCAGAGCTCTCCCACCCGCTCATCGTCGGTAAGTCCCTTCCGATCATTCTAGACGCTGCTTGCACTATCACTGATGCTTTCTCATTCTTCAGACGGCTGGTTCCGGTGAGTTACGATCGAGATTAGCAGAAGCTTGAATAGTTGAAACTGACTCTTGTCGTTTCACCCCCACTATGATAGTGAGATCTCCGAGCAATGGCCAGGTAAGCTCTCAATCCACTCTCTACTCTACCCTTCCTCTCTTCCTCTCTCTCTCTATCTCCACATTTCGTGTCTGCGGTTTCCGACTCCCGTTTTGTCCTGGCTGGCGGCTAATCTTAGGGGATGGCACTGCAGGTCAGGCCATGACGCTCAGGGTTGAGAAGATTCTCCACATGGAGAAGTCTCTCTACCAAGACGTTCTCGTCTTCAAGTCGACTAACCACGGAAACGTTCTCGTTCTCGACGGTGCGATTCAAGTGAGTTTGCCTTTTACTCTCGCCTACCATCGAGCATAGAGCACATACTGACTCTTTCTGTCGTACAGTGTGTCGAACGCGACGAATTCTCGTAGGTGTCCAGAGTTATCGCTCCGAATCATCAAAACTGACTTTTCGCATAATCAACCAGTTACCAAGAAATGATCACTCACCTTCCTCTCGCTTCTCACCCCAATCCCGAAAAGGTCCTTGTCATCGGTGGAGGAGATGGAGGAGTCCTTCGTGAAGTTCTCAAGCACCCTCAGGTCAAGTCTGCCACTCTTTGCGACATCGACGAAGCTGTTCCCCGAGTCTCGAAGGCATTCCTCCCTCACATGGCTGCTGGCTTCGACGATCCTCGTGTCACTGTCTTCATCGGTGACGGGTTCAAGTACCTCGACGACAAGAAGAACGAATGGGACGTCATCATCACCGATTCTTCTGATCCCGTCGGTCCCGCCAACTCCCTCTTCCAGAAGCCCTACTTCCAACTCCTCAAGGAGTCTCTCCGAGAGGGTGGAACAATCTCAACTCAAGGAGAATGTGTTTGGCTCCATCTTCCTCTCATCAACGACCTGATGTCGATGAGTCGAACTCTCTTCGGCAAGGCTGAATTCGGATGGACTTCCATTCCCACTTACCCTTCTGGTACTATTGGCTTCGTCGTTGCCACCCTCGACAAGAACCGTGATCTCCGAACTCCTCTTCGCGACATCGAAGGTTGCCGTTACTGGTCGAAGGCGATCCACAAGCAAGCTTTCACTCTTCCCAAGTTCGCTCAAACTGTCGTCGACAAGGCTATCGCTGCCCCTAAAGAGGCGTCTTCATCTGGTGCCAAGAAGGTTCTCCTCCTCGGTTCAGGATTCGTTGCTTCTCCCGCTGCCGAGTACGTTCTCCGCAGGTCCGAGAACTCTCTCACTGTCGGTAAGCTATACTCTCGCTCTCTTCTCAACTGAATAGGAGCTGACTGTTCTGCCGTGTAGGTTGCCGAACTCTCGCAACTGCTGAAAAATTCGCCTCTTCGCTTTCTCGCTCAGCCTCCGCCATGGCTGTCGACGCCTCCGACGAAGCTTCCCTCGACGCCGCCGTCAAGGAACACGACCTCGTCATCTCTCTCATCCCCTACACTCAACACGCCAACGTCATCAAGTCTGCTATCAAATTCAAGAAACACGTTGTCACCACCTCATACGTTTCCGACGCGATGAAGGCTCTCGAGAAGGAGGCCGTCGAAGCTGGTATCACCGTCTTGAACGAGATCGGTCTCGACCCTGGAATCGACCACCTTTACGCTGTTGACATGATCGACCGAGTTCACAAGGAGGGAGGAAAGGTTCGAGATCACTTTTCGCTTCTTCGCTTTGATACTTGGAACTCATGCCATATCTTCTCGATAGGTCACTGGTTTCATCTCTTACTGTGGAGGCCTCCCCGCTCCTGACTCTGCCGATAACCCCCTCGGATACAAGTTCTCGTGGTCTTCCCGTGGTGTCCTTCTCGCTCTCCTCAACTCTGCCAAACTCTACTCAAAGGGACAACTTCTCGAAGTTGAAGGCAAAGACCTCATGGCTCACGCCAAACCTTACTACATCAACCCCGCTTTCGTACCTATTCTCTCTCTTTTTACGATGTCGAGCAACAAAACTAACCTCGAATCTCCTCGCAGGCCTTTGTCGCTTACCCCAACCGTGACTCTACTCCTTTCCGAGAGCGTTACCAAATCCCCGAGGCAGAGACCGTTGTCCGAGGTACTCTCCGATACCAAGGTTTCCCCGAATTCATCAAAGCTCTCGTCGACACTGGTTTCCTCAACGAGTCACCCGTCGATTACCTCTCGAAAGACTCTCAAGCTCTCCCCTGGGCTGAAGTCACCGCCAAGGCTCTCTCTGCCTCTTCCTCGGAGGAATCCGACCTCATCGCCGCGATCAAGGGCAAGACTTCTTTCCCTTCGGAGGCGGAGGAACAACGAATCCTTTCCGGCTTGAGATGGATCGGTCTCTTCTCCAAGAACGAGACTGTCACTCCTCGTGGTAACCTCCTCGACACCCTTTGCGCCACTTTGGAAGCCAAGATGCAATACGGTGAGGACGAGAGAGATATGGTTATGCTTCAACACAAGTTTGAGATTGAGAACAAGGATGGATCGAAGGAGACTCGCACTTCAACCCTTCTCGATTATGGAGTTCCCGGAGGAGTTAGTTCGATGGCTCGATTGGTAGGAGTTCCTTGCGGTATCGCCGTTCAACTCGTCCTCGATGGAAAGATCGACACTCGCGGGGTAATCGCTCCATACACCCTCGACATCGTTAAGCCTCTTATGGAAGGATGTGAAGCTGAGGGAATCAAGATGGTAGAGAAGACACTCTAATTTAATCCCCCCTCTTTATCTCTTTGATGGTTCTTTGGGTAGATTGTCATTCTTTTCATACTAAAATTGTATATTGGTATCATCACGAGACGCTTCTCTGCTTTCTGCGAGTTTGAGAGTGGTGTCTGTTCTTGCGAAGACTCGAAATTGCATTCTGTTTCCTTTTCTCACTCTCGCTCTCGCCTACTCCGATTCACTCGAGCCTAGACAAGCTCTGAGTAATTCACTGTCAGCGTACAGCACCAAAGAGCCAATCCCATTCCGAATCTCCCGCTCCCCTCTCCTTCATCTCAACTCTTCACTTACTCCCTCAACATGAGTACTCTACTCACGAAACGTTCTCGCTTACCATTCACCATATCACCACTCACTGCTGAAGACATGCCGCAATTCGTACGTCTCTTTCCCATAAGGTTGAGTCATTCTTGTCGACTGATTCACTCACTCTCAACGCAGGCAGAAGGACAATTGACAGCATTCGGAGAACGCATGTACGATGTTTTGGAGCCACCAGAAGTTCGAACCCATCCAGAGATACGTTACAGAAGATTCGCAGCACGACACCTTCCTCTCCTCAAGTTCCCTTCTGAGCGACCTATGAAAGCTGTGGTAACGGAGACAGACGGACAACAAAAAATTGCTGGAGTGGCGTGGTGGCATGTCCCGGGATCGGCGATAGACAATCGACAGAAGAGAAACGTCGAGCGAATGTCTGAAGAGACTGAGGAGGAGAAAGAGAGCTGGAGGGACTTCAACTGGGAGAAGTGGAATGAAATGTTAGGGGGGTGAGTAGTCCACTTGTCCTCTCTCATCGACGAAGCTGACCTTGTACTCCCAAGTAGCTACGACAAGAAGCGAAAAGAGATTATGGGAGACGAACCTCACTGGTAAGAGCAGTCCAGTACTCGAGTGAGTTCACACACTCACGATCGGCAACGAAGGTACGTTGGACCTGTATGGACTCGACCTGAATATCAAGGACAAGGAATCGCTTCAGCACTTCTTGACGAAGTTATCCGAATCGCAGACTCGACGAATCCCCCTACTCCCATGTACCTCGAAGCATCTCCGAAAGGTCAGCCGGTCTACGCCAAGGCTGGATGGGTTAGAATCGATGGGACTGAGACAGCTATGCTACGACGAGGACCAGCTGAGCAAAAGTAGTCTTTCACGAGTTTTCACGCTGTAAAACGTCGACCGTTTTCATTCTCGAGGATGCTATGCGAATTGTCTTACATTGCTGTCTGCTGACGACGAGCGCACTGTTGTCTCATAGATGTCCTGCTCAGCGAATGAACCAGGCGGGATTCGCAGGAGAATGAACCGGTTCGCTTTGACGCAAAGCGAACGATCCCTGCCGACTAGCATCCCGCTAATTCGGAGTGTAGATTCCTGCTTCATTCATCGCTCGCTCGCTTGCGTGTTCGTCTGACCTCGCTTCTCGCTTGGAAAGAACTCCTTCTTTCCTGCAAACACCTTCTTTCGGCAACTTCATTGTAGATCTCTACCCTGGCAATACTCAGCATAAAGCCAGTGGCGTTCGTCGATCAGTCAAACTCGAGAACGATACAGTCTTGCTTTCTCGCTCAGCGCAGGATGATGAAGCGAAGTTTTTCGCTTGCGAAGGGGGAATCCACTATTCGAGCTGTATCGATTTGGAAGGACACAGCGAGAATACAGTGCATGCTGTACCTCGACGGAAAACGACGCTCGGTACTGTATCGAGAAGACTTTATCGCTCGACCACTTTTGAGCGTCAGCGAGTGATCGTGACCAAGCTGTCCTTTCACAAAAACGAGGGCTCTCTCGCTTTCGAGCGCTTTCTACTGTATTCGAGACCTCGACGAGACTGTATGTTTCTGTGAGCTTCGAGACAAGGTTCACACGTTTCTCGAGAGTGATCTTGTCTGAACAAATGAAAACGAGGCATCTCAACGATTCCATCGAAGTTTACTCTTCGACCTTCCTGTTTCCCTATTTCCCCGTTTCCCGCTTTCGCTCTTCTCATATCGGTGTGATCAGAAGGGAAAGCGACCTCCATGACTTCGATGTCCGCTAGTTCGACATACACTTGGAAGAGAACTTGTGAGATACGAGGCGAAGCTACTGAAGAGATCCGTCAAATCAGATGCGAACTACTGATGAATTTGTTACTGAAGATCAATGTGATAAGGTGGAGAATACGGCACTTGTATTGAATTGATTCAGAGACAACGTAGACGGGATTTTGTGCAAAACGAGCGAAAACGATCCAGAGTTGTCCTTTTCTCACTGCGACGACCCTGATCGTCGTCCCGGTTTGTCCTTTTGCCACACGACGACGGCCTTTGGCGGCATTCACCCTGTTCCGCGTGTTTCTCGAGCCGATGTCCCAACCGGTTTAGTCCTTCTCGAGAAAAAACAGAGCGAGCGAGACGAGAAAGAAGCTCAAAAAAGTGCAGGAATTTTTGGTTCTTGACCGGCATAAAGCTATTCAATCTGCTTGATGCTAATGCCAGTATGTTAGGATTACTGGCAGGAGTAGATATCTTAGGCAGCTGTAGCAGCAGAGTGAATGAGATTACATAGTCGAGTGCAGAGACGAGATAAATGCGAAATGTGATGAGGTACGACCGACTTTCGAAACCCTCGAGGGGAGAAAACCCGATTAGCGGCCCGCGACCGACAGGAACTCTTTTTCTTTTCGGAGAAGGGAGAGAAAAACTTCTTCTGCCATTTCAACACAGCAAATTGATCTACACGAGAAACTTCCTCTCACTTTCCTTCCTTCCTTCTTTCACTCACTACTTCTTCCTCCTCCCACTCCACTACTCTCTACTCTACTCCACTACACTACACTCAGCTCATCCTTTGATCGACCAATCCACTCAAAATCAACTCCTCAACTCGACTACCACTTTCACTAAAGCGACCTTTCTCGCGTCTCTCACCCTCACTAGCTCTTCAAGATACTTTCATTACTCTCTTAAATGTATGTTACACACCCTCGATATCCCCTCAAGATCGTACAAGCTGACTTTAGTTTCTATCGCGAATCTCCTAGAACTTCTTCCCATTCAATCCTACGCGATCATGTCTGCCTCTCTCTTTACCCTTCCCTTCCAAGCACCCACCAAGTCATCGGTACCCGAATCATCCGAGTTCGTCCTCCAAGGCGTCTTCGTTCACCCTGATCACCTCTCTGGTTTCTCCGACGAAATCTCTTCCTCTTGCGATTCTTCCAGCATCATCTCCTACGGTACCGACGATGATGAGGGTGATTACGAGATGAGTAACGATCAGGACCTTGGTGCCCTCTACCGCGACAGTCGTTCTTCGATCCAGGATTCGACAGACGATTACTTCGCTGCTCGACCTAAATCTTCCACTTCCTCCTTCTACACTGGCTCGACCGACTCGACCGACTTCTCTGATGGTGCGAGCTTCTCTTCGATCGACGAGGACGAGGAGGAAACCGCGACTACCCCTACTCCCGATTCCTGCCACCAAGCTCCTTCCTTCTCTCGTCGATCCTCTTCCTACGGCGAACTCTACCCTGATCTCACCTCTCCCGCTTTCCCCGCTTCCTTCGCGTTCAACACCTTCGCTCCTTCCGCATCTCGTCCTTCATCGCGTCCTTCATCCCCGTCGCATCGATCTCACCCTTACCTCAAGAGCTCTTCCGCCATGGCTCGTTCCGTCTCTTCCCCCGTCGAGACGAACCGACAAGTCGAACAGCGCAAGAACGCGATGTTGGCCTTCACTGCCTCGATGGACGAACGCGCCAACATGGTCCGAAGCAAATCCACTCCCAACGCCATTCCCACTCCCGGAGGCGTCGTCATGTCTCGTTCCGCCGCCGTCAGCCGTGCTGCAACTCCCGTCTCCTCTCCCTTCCTCACTCCCTTCGAAGAGGGTTGGGGAGCCGAACTTCCTCCTCGTTCCCCTCAAGCTTCGACGATGCTCCCTTTCCCTTACAACCTCGCCAGCCCTCCTTCTCGCTTCCGCTTCAACCGTGCCAACTCTTACGCAGGACAAGAGAACCACTTCGAGGCTCCTCCCAAGGTCGAACATCGCAACTCGGTTCCNACNATCGCCGTTTCTGCTCCTTCGATGACTTCCTCCTCATCCGGCATGAAGCGAGCATCATCTCGTCGTTCTTCCAACCTTCGTCCTCTCACTCCCATCGTCGCACAATCTTCCGAACCTCAAGAAGGAGTTTGCGCCGCCCTCGAATCTTTCACCTTCTCACCTTCTCCTTCTTCGCCTCCTCAAATGGTTCGAGCCAGACTCAACCGTGGCCTCAGCTTCTAAACCCCTCATATCGCATCCTCTTCTCTCGCATCTCGTTAACCCTTCCTGCAACCTCATCATCATCATCTTCGTTTCATTTCCGATTACCCTCAATCTTTCCCCTTCGTTCATCTGTTCATATTCCCCCCACAACCTCATCACAGCATTTCGTGTTCGACATGCCATTTGTTCATAGCATCACACATCTGTTCATACCTCGTCGTTTTCTCTCTCTCCATCAGTCGGAAATTTGTTGATTCTTACATAGGTTGTATCTTCGTTTTTGTACCTTCATTCATCATTAAAAAGTAGCAGTAGTTACCACAATCAATTGTATACATAGTCATGAACCACAACCAATCATTATCATATCATCCTATTCTTTGATCCGTCGTCGTCGAGAGTTTCGATTTGAACTTGCGAAACTTTTCTTTTGCGCTTTCTTTCCCTCGCTTCTTTGAGCCTTGATTCCACCCGCGGGAGCCAGCGAATACAAGTAGAGTTCAAGCGTATACATTCTAACCTCATATTAGCAGACAATAGGGAAAATGGGAGACATCGCCTTCTCGCCGTAACTGGAGCCAGTTCGCTTTGAGTTCGCTCTTGGTTCGCTCACAAACAAAAGATTCTGGTTTTCTGCTCTCCCCATCACAGTTAGAAGCGATTTGTCCGTAGAAACTACTTGGTCGGTGGCTACGGCGTCTCTCGAGTTGACGAAGTGTAAAGAGGTACGAAGGGTTTTCATTTTCACTTTGCGAAACGGAGAGACTCCCTCTCTCGTGTGCGGATGAATGAAGAACTCCCCGATAGATAAGTACCGATTGATGCTAGCGAGTGAAACCTGGACCTTTGACTTTACGATTCTTCAAGGGTCTTTTTGCGATTTCGGGCAAGTGATGTGATAAAGGTCTTCCTTGGTCGATCTTGTTGATCTCCTTTTCCTTCTCCTTCCTTCACACCGCCTCGAGGGTGTCGATCTTCGGAGCTGCGAGTGGAGAAGAACGAAGAGAAGAAGTTGTGCAGAATATCAAACTGCAGTTTGTGATCAGACTGCGAGTTCTTCTTCTTCGCACTGCGATGTGATACACAGCTAGCGAGAGCGTTCTTCTCTGCCTCGAGGGCCGTCAAAAGACACTTCGTCAGATTTTACTCGGAGAAGGGGAACGATACGGCACCACGCGAAGAGTCCAGTACAATTGAGCTACTCGAACAAAATGAAAAATTGAAAAATGGTCGAAAAAGTCTCAAGGGAATCGCGGTGAGTTGGCGGCCTCTCATCTCGACTTGAAGCTGAAAAACGGCGTCGTTGAACCTGTGGAGAACACCGGCAGAGGAGTTGAGTACCCAAAGAACCGTCGGAGGGGAAGTCACTTTGCGAGATTTCGATAAGTTCTCGGTTGATTACGCCTCTAGATCCAAGTGGGTATCATCCCGAGAACACTTGAGAGTAGCGTCAACGGTCTCTCGAATGTGAGCCTCCGGGAGAAGACCGCGACGAGAGAGACTAACTTTGGTCAATTTGAGCTCGCAGCGTCCTCACAGTCTCTCTGAGGTGCTTTTACGTGGAGCCATTCAAATGTAGTCAGTTGAAAGACTGGCATGAGTGAGACTAGAATCAGCGTCGAGTACGAAGTCGATCACGCAGAGATCAACTTGCGAAGGTTTCAAATCAACGTCGAATCCTCGTCTTCCTCTCAACTTCTCTCTCTCTAGCACGCCGGCAACTCTCGATTGTAAAGACGATGATCTATACAAAGCACATCTTTGGTATTTTCAGGTATCAACAGTAAAAATCAACTAATTTCTTCTATTTTCGTATACAAGCAAGCGATTCCCTCCTTTCCCAGTTCAAGTTCAAGCGTATCTTGTTCCTATCTAATCCTCATCAGAAGCAGCAACGATCTTCCTCCTCTGCTTTTTCTTGGTCTCCTCGATAACCATTTCTATATCCGAAGTCTTCTCCGTCTCTGATCCACTCGATGAAGCCTGCCCCTTCTTCTTTTCCTTCTTCTCCCTCTCCTTCTCCTTCTCCTTCTTGACGACAGGCCTAGATTTGTTCGAGGTAGAGGTAGAGGCAGAAGCCGGTTTGGATTTCGAGTCGGGTTTCGATTTCGAGATTGGTTTCGACTTTGAATCAGGTTTCTGTTTGTTGTTGTCCTTCTCAGTCATCGGAGCTGAACGAGGGAGATCTTGGGGAGGAGCAGCTTTAGCTTTGGTGACGAGTTTCGTAATAGTTTTGATCTTCTTACTGATATCGCTCGACGAAGGACGGTTTGCGTGATCGATCGCCCTCATCTCTTGTGCCATAGTGAGTTTCTTCTTGGGAGGTTCGGCTTTCGATTTGCCTTTGTCGAGAGAACGAGGGTCGGGAAGATCAGAATCGGAAGATTCGGAGGATGATGAAGATTCGACCTTTTTCTTTCCTTTCCCATCCTTCCCTTTCCCGTTGCTCTTTGACTTCGACTTCGACTTTGACTTTGACGTGAGCACAGCTACTGAAGAGTCGCTGTCGTCGGAAGTGTCGTGTTTCGGAGGAGAACTAGACTTGATCTTTTTCTTCGAGGGTTTCGAGGGTTTCGAGGGTTTCTTGTAGAGATCGTCTTCAGAAGTATCGCTGAGCTCGATAGATTCGAGTTTGTGTTTCGTGGTACTAGAGGTTTTCGAAGATGATTTCGTCTTGGAGGGTTTGGGAGGAGGAGGAGAGGAATCGTCGGATGAATTGTATCGAGCTTTACCTACGAGCCTTCCTGTGTCCTCAGTAAAGTAAGGAAATAGTGAGAGAGAAGACAGACTCACCCTTTCCCTTTGACTTGGATCCCTTAATTCCAAAGCTCTTCAACGATTTCTGTTTCGATTCCTTCGATTTGGTTCCCTCGTTGACATCACTACTGCCGAGATCCATCGACTCACTTCCATCATCAAGGTCCATTGAAGCACTCCCATTCCCATCTTCTTCTTCTTCTCCTTTCTTCTTTTTGAGGAACTCCAAACCAGTGAAACCTTCTCCAGTATCGACGTCCATCGCAGCGAGTCTCGATGCTTCAGCTTCTTCCTTCTTGAGTTTCTGTGCCTTCTCGAACTTGACTCGTTCACCTCTTGCAAACTTTGATTTTCCGTTGTTCTTCAAGCGTTCTATCGAGAGCAAATCCTTTTCGTCAGCTCATGTTTGTTCGAGTACGCTCGAGAGAATAGTGAGGAAGAGAGCTTACCTTTCTCGAGTTGTGCCTTTCGTTGCTGTTGTTTGATACTCTGCTCTCCTTTCTTGCGGAGATCGTAGTCGAATTTACGCTCGTTCAGACACTTGCCGGCTTTGATCGATTGCCATACCCAATTGACGTCGAGAATCCAGGTACGGTTGTACTCGTCGTCGCTCTCGGTTCTAATCTCGCTATCACGTGTCAACTCAGATTCAAGAGGAAGAGAGGAGAAGGAGTGGGAGTGACTCACGCATTCGATTCGTTCGCTTCCAAGATGAGCTTGACCATTGTATCCGCTCCCGCAGTTCCTTGCTTGCTCCCTGAGAAAGGAGGGAAAAGCGGTCAGAACGTTTTCGCAAAGAAAGGAGAGAGAGAGAGATCGTGTGAAGACTTACATAGCCCCCCAGAAAGCACGATATGTGAAACGTCTGCATTTCCTCTGATCTGATCACTAGTCTTACCTCCGTGCTTCTTGATAATTCGCTTGAGTACACTCGCGGTAACACCTTGCAAAGAACCATGAATCGACATTGTTAAACCTTTGAATACATCGCTTTCCTCCAACGCTTCAATCTCTTTGCGATCTTGTATCGATATATCCGCCATCTATATCAGAGAGGAGCGTCGAGAGGGAGAGTTGGAGAAAGGTGAACAAGTTGAGTGATGTAAGATTGAGGGGGGGAAAACAAGGCGCGAGCGGAGTCAGCTGGTTACCCTTAAAGTAGATAGGAGAGTATAGAGGGAGTGTGCATTACCGTTTGAGAAGTTGATGAAAGTGTTGTGAAGTAAGAAGTGAGAAGAGAGAGAGAAAGAGAAGAGAAAGCAACTTTCGATTCCTTACTGACTGAATACGAGTTCTTTCACTCAAAACTCGCTTGAGAATCTAGACGATGGTCGGTACTACATCAAGAAACGACTCGAACAAATGCGAATAAACTACTAAGAGAGAGAAAGTGGTACAAAAGATAGAATACAACATTTTCAAGTTCAACTTTCACTTCTCTGAACCAGTTGGGATCAGTCTCTTCATCCATTTCTTGACATCCCCTACTTCATCGTGACACCAAGAGTGACCGAGAGAGGGGTACACTCGGAAGGTGACATCTTGCATTCCTACGGCAGTTTGAGGAGCTGGTGCGAGAGGGAGAGAGAAGTTCGCTGGGAGGTGTTTGAGGGGTGAGAAGAAATCGACGAGTGAATCGTGACGAAGGAGGTTGACGGAAGTGATGGCGTCTTTGAGGCTGAGAAGAGTGAAGAGAGAAGGTCAGTTGAGAGATCTCGAAAAAGCCGAGATGAGCGAATTTGAGAAAACCTACGTTAGAATTTCATCGTCTGAACCATGACCCCAAAAGATTGGTACCTCCTTCGTTGTGAGATCGCTCATGAGCTGTAGAGCAGATACTCGAGAGTCAGAGTCGTCGAGAATGTCGAGAGAGAGGAGAGAGAGTTTTCGCTCACTTTTGGTAATTCCCATCTCATTGGCAAGAATCCCGAGAATACCGCTACTCCACCTAGAGTAGACTCTCCCGTCAAAGCTGCCAACATCGCCACTACACTCCCTTGTGAGAATCCAGCGAGTACAATTCTCTTACTAGCCCATTTCCTCTCTTCCTCAGTCCCAAAGCTATCCAACTCTTTCGGATCAACCGGTTTCGGCGCTTGACCTCTCCCATCCCCCTTCGGTCCATACTTCAACGTATACCCCAATCCAGGTCTCGCACCTTCACTGGCCCACGTTCGATGAGCCAAGAAATCTCGTCGACGCAGAATGAGGAGCGCTCGTTCGTATCGGATCACTTTGTTCAAGAGTCGGACAGAGGCGAATAGGTTGGGAAGTTGACCGTTGGAGGAAGTGGGTTCGTAAGGGAGTTTGAGGTCGAACCAGGAGGGCCAGAGAACGGTGTCGTTTTGGAGATTTATCGTTGTTCGATTGTTGCTGGGAAAGGGAGAGAGAGAATCAACGAGTCAGATTGCGCATCGTTCAAGATAGATGGTAAAGCTTGACTCACGCTTGAGGAAGAACCCATCGAGTCGAGGTGAAAGTAGGATGTAAAGCTGGAGGTAAGAAACTTTCTGCAGTCTTTTGCCTCAAACCCTGTGAAGATGGTACTCACGAATCAGCAACTCATAGCAGAAATTCGAGGAACGCATGAACTCACGTGTAGATAGATGACAGTAGATTCATGAAGTTTCCCTTTGACCGGATTCAAGTATTGTACCCAATGTTCCTCCTCCGTGTTCCTCCAAAGATAATCCTTTCTAAACTTGTCCGCCGATTCTTTCGTAACTCCACTCTCTTCTTGTCTAACCTCGAACGTAACCTGATTTCCAACTTTCTGTACATTTCTCGGACTTGGTCGAGGAATAGATTCTGCGACTTGACGCATTTGTTCCTTGACTTGATCCGTCACTGGTGGTGTCGGGGATTGATCGAAGAAGGTACGAACTTGAGGAGAGGCGCGCAATCGGGGAAGAAGGAAATCGAGCGATCTGATCATGAGGAACAGGGCGAGTAGAGCGAGGAACCACATTCTCGTGATTCGACGCATCCGACGAGAGATGGCGAGAGAGAAGAGAGATTTGAGAAAGGAGAGAGGGGAGGTTCGTTTCGAGTTGGTCGCTGCAGTTTGATGAAACGAAGGTCTTCGAAGATCTTTTGCTGACATTGACATTAATCCATCCTTCTCGACTCCTCCTCCTGGTGAGCTGGAGATGGAAGGTGATGGACTGTCGTTCGAGGAAGCGGTATCTGATTCTTCGTAGGTCGGGAGGAAAGTCGGTTGGAGGAAAGGGATCGGGAGAGCGACAGAACTCGAATCTTTCGTATGACCTTTGTTGGCCTTCCTCATATCGTGTTGGGGAAGAGGGGAGCGTGGGTCGAACGCAGCAGTGAGAGGAGCTTGAGCTTGAAGACTCGTTCCGGAAGCGGTCGAAATGGGGATGATCTGAGAAGGGGGAGGGACTTTTTGTCGAGAAGCGGGTATTGTGAAGAGAGGATTGTCTGCGTTGACTCCATTCGGTATTGATGAACGTCTTCGCATACCGAGGAGAGGAACAGGGGAGGTAGGGATTACAGAGTGAGCAGTTCGAGCGGAGGATGAGGAATTCGACGTTAATGACCCTTTGTTTCCTTCTGATTCATGCATCTCATTCTGCCAATGTCCATTCTGCTGCTCACTCGCTCGACTACTCCCACTCCTCGTCGTTCTCGAAGAATTCCCATCTCCATTTGGCATTACCACCTTTACCCTTCACGTAGATCTCTGTATCGACTGCCTGATGAGCCGCTACTGGTGGGATTAGAGTAGCTGAGTATCGCCTGTCTCCTGCGAGGTGTCACCGTCCTTGGACTCGAGTCGTAGGAGATGAAATTGCTTCCGATGAGATCAAGTTGAAAGTTTGATTGGCGTGTACTGCTGTGCTTGTGAGGCTGCGAAGGAGTATTGCTAAGTACTGGCGAGTCTGTAGGATGCGAGATGGGCGAAAGGAAGAAAGCAAAGGAAGAAAGGAGAGGCTGGATTCCGACGAGAGACTACTTCTCTCACGATTTCGGATTTCCTTCCTTCCGATCTTGGAAGCGAAACCTTGCAATTTCGCAAGGATCTAGATTTCCAAGTCTTGCTTGCTGGCTATCGTGGACTCTTGCTTTGAGCTATACTGCTGTTCAATTTGCGAAGAGACTTTGCGACGAGAGCGAGAGTTGCGAAAAACAAGCGAAAAGCTCACTTTGCCTCGTCGCAAGAGCTGGTTCTGCGAGAACGCTCCTTTCTCAACACCTGTACTCTCCGCTAGAGACAATATCTCGTCGAAACAGAACGAAAGTGAGGATTGCACAAAGGGAACTGACGTGTATAGAAAAGGAGAAAGGGTCAAACTCGAACTAACTACTTGGCCGTGACTCGTACATCAACAGCTCCTCAACGGAAGCCATACATCTCTCGACGACGGTGGCTGAGCGCATGGTGAGTGTGCGAAGGACCCGGTGCAGGCGACTATAGAACCGGCGGAAAAGCGAGCGAGCAGAGCAGAAATTGTGAGCTCAGTGCGACGACGAGCAAACGAAGAATCCAAGACTCACACGTTGAGACCTCGTACGACCAGTGTGAACGTGGACCTTCTGGTCGAGCAAAGGAGTGTGACCACGTCCCTCAAAAGGATTCTCGGGTTCCGAATTGTCGCGAATCGCTTGTGGGAGGATGGCAGAGAGGCGTAACAGTTTCTGTGAGATCCATACTTCAGCGTCAATTAATGACAATAACGGAGCGTGCTAGAAGTAGACGCGCGTAATCAACCCAATGCTCCCCTTCCTTTTCGACGAAGAGGCTCTCGTGCTCCTTAACGACGCCTCTCACCAGAACGGACCACTTGATCTCATCGTAGGCGTCGTAAACGGAGTAGCGAAAGTAAGTAACGTCAGGGGAGCAGGGTAATCCCTCCTTGATTTGATCCCACCAATCACCGTCGTGATCCCATTCATCGTAGCCAGGTAGCTGAGTCCAAACATGCTGCTCATGACCTGTAGTAGAAGAGACATTAGACCAACGGGAAAAGGAAGGGCAGAGAGACGAGCTCACCAATCCGCCTCATCGAGCTGTATTCATCGCTTTGGAATTTCGCCATTACGTCCCTGGCTTTCCCGGTGACTTTCCCGTCCAAAGAAATCTCACGAGCATCGAGGAATCGAGGAAATGCGACCTCAAGTTTCTTGAAGACGACGTGAACGAAAGGTACGACGATTGAGAGATTCAAGCCCATTCCTTTAGCAAGCAAAAGTCAGCTCCAAGACGACGAATGGACATAGCTAGCTGCAGCTGTACGTACTGACATCCTTCGCATCGTCGACGGCTCCAACCTGTGAAATGTCGATGTCTTTGCACCAGCGCTCAACGCCTATAGATGCTGCTAAATTTCGGGTCAAGGCGTTGAGAGAGGGAAGAACGCCATGATCCTCGATTTGCTTCTTCTCGTCCTATTAGGAAATAGCTGAGAGTCAATCAGTCTCATCTCAGGTCAGCGCGAAGAAGAGAGAGAGAGACTAAGGCGAACCGGGTTCAACGCTCGTGCTCTGATGTACCGTCTATCTAAACTGTAATCGTATCCATTCCGGTGTTGTGTAGTCATAGCCGTGAAGGGTAAAGGAAGAAGAGACGAACAGATTGAGAGCGGAATCTAAAAAGAGACATCGGGTTTAGACTGGGTAACGGAAACGTCTCGAGCGCGAAAAGAAGAACTTGGCTTATCGACGACGATGACGACGACGGCAAAAATCGAACGGAGAAAGAAAGCAATCTTTACAATCAGACAAGGTATCCAAGTTGCACAAAGGAGACAAGACGCTCGAGAGGACTCGAAATCAAAAAACGACCGGCCAAATTTACGTTCATTCGTCGACTCGACGAGAGATCGCTATAGGAAGCCGTACATCTGTCGTCGACGGTGACTCATAGAGAGATCGGAACGAGCTGGTCTCGACCTCGAATTTCGACGCTGTCAAAACAGTGACTGTCAGACGTTGGGAACTGACGAAAATGGAACGAATTGACAACTAACCTCTCGAAAACCGAGGTCCCTGTCCTGACGAGGAGGAGAACCAGAACGAGCGCGAGAAGTGTGTCGTCGACTCGAGCCTGTCGCAACCTCGGGAACAAGCGACGTCGAGAACGCTTGAAAGAGGCTCGGGAAAGTCTGAAGCGGTCATCAAATCGTCAGCTTATACTCGAAAACTGAAAAAAAGAAGAAACGCCTCACGGGATCGTCGCTGTTCGGGTTCCAAGCTCTCCAAGTCCTGAGATCGTTCTTGTCTGCCTCCTGCTCCTTTGCGTTCTTCTTGACGATAACACCACGGAATATGACTGACATGGTGGGAAGCCTCGTCTTGGCCCGAGGAGTATGAAGATCGAGACGATGGTAGGAGAGGCCGGGCGAGTCGATCATTCCGAGCTTCATCCGATTCAACGCCTCTTGATGGTAATAGTTGTCGCGATGCTCACGACAAGGCTCTTGACGCCAGTGAGGCTGTGCTCCAAGCTCTGTGGAGAATAGATCTGCAAGTGAATACGAGACTAGCGAGAGAAAGAGAGAGAAGGGTTCCGGAACGCTCACCCGTTCGCATTTCTGCTTTGCAGTCGTCGGCGATGAATAGTCCCATCGAATACCTTCCCTTCGCGATAGCGGACCACGCTGACTTATTAGTCAGTCGACGCTCCTCCAAGGCACGAGGGAAAGCGAGTGAATCCGGAAGGCTAGGATCGAGTTTGACATTAATGTCGAGGTCCTTTTTGGCTTGCGTCCTCCAGATCTCGAGCTTTGTCAACAAGCTATCCTGGCACGTCATTGCCCAGGCATGTAGAGGTACTCTATGCTTCCCGTTCGTGGACCGCATGTAACTGACGAGAACTGGGAGAGCCGGGAAGACAAGTGATAGTTGAACCCCCATGTCTGTCATTGTGCGATAGATGAGCTTGATCCAGCACACTTGAACGAGCTGAGAGATACGCACCTGGGAGCTCTGGATCGTCAACAGCCCTGATGTCGGCAACCGTAACCTCTTTCCAAACCATCGGATGCGCTAGACCTTGCGCTAGCCAGTTTGCGAAATTGTTCAAATGATTGACAAGATGGTGTTCCTTCACTAGCCTTCGCTCCTCCTGGTCAACGAACAAAGAACGTCAGTTCAACGACGGGAATGGTGAGAAAAGTGAATGGGCCGTACATCGGTGAGGGGTCTCGCTTTGACTCCAGCTTGCGACGACATCTGGATTATACACGCTGAGGGAGAAGAAGCAGGAAGAGAGAGGGAGATGCAAACCAAGCATAATCGGGTTTAGACCAAATGTCTAATCCCGACGTCGGGTGTCGGGAGAGGATTGAGCGCATCGACGACGACGATGATGATGACGGAGCCTAGATCAGTGAGGTCCGACGAAAGTGATGAGGGTATTGTTACAACAGGTTGATGAAATGGATATGAAAATGCTGGAAAATGCTGTAAAAATGATATTCGATATTCCGAGAGTGTCTGTCGCGCCTGGGTTACCCCTCGAGACTAGATCTGTACATTATCGATTTCGACTTGAGGTACAAACGCATTATGAAGTGTCGTTTCTGCATAAGCTGTTTTCATCTCTCCCACCTCCTCTCATCAGTCCCACTTCTTCCAAATAGCTCGAAGAAGAGAGAACTGCACTGACCAGAGAAAGTACTTCCTTTGGTACCCACCACTTTCTTTCCCATACTAGCGATACTCGCCTCCAAAAACGGGACAAACAACCTTCCGAGTTCGACGCCATCTCGCTCGTTCACCAACCTTTTCATCTTCTTGACGGAAGGGAGATGTTCGAAGGAGGAGAGGAGGTGGATACAGGGGAAAGAGAGGAAGAATGGACGGAGTGCGAGAGAGGTGAGAGGGGAACGGGAATCGGTTGCGAGGTAGAGAGGGGTGTTGTAGGCTAGTAGGGAGGGAGAGGTGCGCAGAGGTGACTGACAAGTGAGAGAGGAGGTGGGTAAGGAACGTCGAAGGTGTCGATGAGAACGAGGGAGTGAGGGTAGAGATTCGGGTAAAGGTGAAATGAAAGCTTTTTCTTCCAACACTTCCTGATCGATCAAACTCCAATCACTGATGCCCTCCTCACCGTTCACTCCTCTCTTTCTCAGTCCTCCTTCTTCCTCTTCCTTCTCCCGTTTGATAATCTCTCGAATCCTCTGTTCCTCCTCCTCCCTCACAGCCTCGTCAACGCCGAGCACCTCCCCCAATCTCCTCCAAGCATCCCACATATTCACCTCTCGATTCTTCTCAAACACTCCATCCCCNACTCTCGCATGAACTCCAACATACCCTTGACTCCCTCCCAACAAATCCCTNATCTCTTTCGCAGGTTCCAANATGTATTCATTAGAGAAACTCATACTCTTGGCAATGAACGCAGCTGCTTCACTTCCCGTGAGTTTCGAAGGATCGTCGTTTGGTGAAGAAGTGAGTTCGGAAAAGACTCGTCGATGTCCAAAGAGGGAACCGATGAGGAGTACTTTCTGAGAGAGTTTACGCATGGCGGGGATAGAGACGGTTCGGATGAAATGATTGTCGCGAGTCGAGTTGGAGATGAGGGGTCGAGAAGGTTTAGAACGGGACGTGTAGTGGTCGAGGAATTGAAAATCGTATTTATCTGCGTCCGTAAATACCAGCTGTAAATTCACTCAAATCCACCCATTAGCAACATCACTCGTTCTAATGAGAGGAGTAAGTATACTCACGACATCCTTCTTCTCAACTCCCAATCCATCTTGAATCCAACCCTCTCTCAAATCCCACCTATCCCTAACCCTAACCCTCATCTCCTCGACGACTCGATCCAACCTCAAAACTTTCTTCCAATCCAACCAAGTATCCCTAAACGTCCCCCTACACTCTGGACTAAAACTCTTGCATTCCTCTTTGGTCAAATTCGTT
>JGI24890J29729_1000488_pt1 | contig 24448 bp, 43 predicted proteins | sample FreactcultureFD7_FD_29729 | JGI IMG/M metagenome (IMG submission 29729)
GGAAAAACAATCCAATACGCTGAAATTGTAGCTGGCAATGGAAAAAGCCAAGCAATGGTTTATACTGTTCCAAATGGCTACACATTTTATCTAACCAGATCAAATGCGTATTCAAATCAAAGCGGCAATACCATCAATAATTATTGCGCCTACCGTGTTTGGACGCAGTCCTCTGCGGGGATAATTCAAATTTTGCTGCAAGCACCGTTTACAAACACATATCAAACTTTGCGCGTAGCACCTCGTGGCTATACCCAAAAAACAGACATCCAGTGGCAAGCAACGGGGGGGCCATCATCCGGTACTTCAAGCGTTGGCATTGGCGTTGAAGGCATTCTAATCTCTAACACGGCGGCATAGGTGCAGCATGACATCAACATACACCACAAATAAAGGTTTCGACAAACCAGCGATCGGTGACGATGTTGGTACATGGGGCAATAACGTCAACGCTGACTGGGATATTGCCGACAAGGCGTTTGGCGGCAACGTATCGTATGCTTTTACGGGTGCCACAACGTCACAAACAGTGACCCAAACAGATGCTATCAACCTGCGTATTACCCTTACTGGCAACACGGGTTCATCGTATAGTTTTGTTGGTACAGGGTCTATTACAGGAACAGTGTTAACTATCACAGCCGTAACAAGCGGATCGTTAACAACTGGTGCTGTTATCAGTGGAAGCGGCGTATCATCTGGCACAACCATTACAGTGCAGCTTACAGGCACTACGGGGGGCATTGGTACGTATACGGTTAGCGTTTCACAGACGGTAGCATCTACAACCATCAATGCTAACAATGGCACCATTTACTTGACCTATGGGTCTACCTATTCCGGTATGTGGATTGTTGCCAACAATACCACTGGCCCAGCGGCTGTTTATGCCTACACATCGGCATCGGGCAGCACTGGTGTATATTTGACGCAAGGTGTAACCAGCCTAATTTATTCTGACGGCACTAACGTCAATTTTGCTGACAGCCGTTTTAACACCAGCGCGATCGGCGCAACGGGTGGCGGGTCTGACCAAATATTTTTTGAAAATGGTCAGACGATTACAACGAGCTACACAATACCATCAAATGTCAACGCTATGTCTGCTGGGCCTATTTCAATTAACTCTGGTGTAACCGTCACAGTCAGTTCACCTACCGTCTGGACCATTGTGTGAGGTAGCATGGACCCGTTAACAATACTTGCTGCGGCACAAACTGCTTATGGAGCTTTGCAGGCAGGTATTGCTGCTGGTAAAGAAATCCAAGGTATGGCGGCTGATTTGTCTGACCTATGGGGCAGTCTGGCCAAGCTAACGCAGATTTCGGCCACACCTCACAAGCCAAGCGTGTTTGATCGCCGCAGTGCTGAACAAGTAGCCATTGAGCGGTATACGGCAAAAGCAGAGGCTCATAATTTGGCCGAAAAAGCTAAGAACATGTTCATTGGGCAGTTTGGTTTGGCTGCTTGGGATCAGGTGCAGCGTGAAGTCATCAACATCCGCAAGGAAATTGAACGTCAACGCTGGGAAGAGGAACGGGCATCTGTGGCCAGAGCTGAAGAGATTAAGGACGCTGCGGTTGTTACGTTTATTGTGTTGGTGCTGTTAGGTATAATGCTCGGCATCGGGATTGTACTTTTGGGGAGTTAAGTATAATGGATCTGGGTAAGTTCGGCACATTAATTGAAACCATCGCTCCAACGATCGCCACTGCCATTGGTGGGCCTGTTGCTGGCATGGCTGTTAAGGCACTTTCCACAGCCTTGTTAGGGCATGAAAACGGCACCAATGATGATATTACTAATGCTTTGGCCACTGCTACACCAGATCAAATCGTGGCTATTAAAAACGCTGAGTATAACTTCAAAGTCCAAATGAAAACGCTCGACATTGACCTTGAGCGTATTTCTGCTGTTGACCGTGATTCGGCACGAAAAATGCGAATAGAAACAAAGGATTGGACACCAGATGCCCTATCGTTTGTGGTTATCATTTCGTGGGTTGTAATCCAGTTTTACATCTTTAGCCACGTAATTGAACCAAGCATGCGGGAGCTGGTTGCTCGTATCCTTGGAACGCTTGATGCGGCATTAACCCTAGTTCTAAGTTTTTGGTTTGGTTCCTCTAATGGCAGCCGTCAAAAGGATGACACATTAAGTAATTTAAGGTCTAAGTAATCCAGTCGAATCAACCGCATAGGATGACTAAATGACCAAAACTAAAAGTGCTGATATCATAAAATTTACCACAGAAAATTTGCCAGACAGCGACTTGTCTGTTGAAGAAATCCTAGCCTACCGCAAAAGACAATTCATTCAAAAATCCGATGCAAAGACATCTAGGCGACTAGTTGATATTGGCGTCAAACTTCAAGGCATTTACGGTATCATCCATATGGGTGACCCACACGTTGACGATGATGGTTGCGATCTCGCCCTGCTTGAACACCACATGGATCTGACCAACACCACCCCCAACCTTATGGCTGGCAACGTAGGTGATCTTCGCAACAACTGGATTGGCCGTCTGGCTCGTTTATATGGCAACCAAGGCACAACAGCTAAACAAAGCCGCATGTTGATTGAATGGTTCATGCGTAAGGTAAACTGGCTCTATATCGTTAACGGCAACCATGACTGTTGGAGCGGTGCTGATGATCCAATCAAGTGGCTGTGCAACCAATTGGGTGTTCCAGATCAAGATCATGGCATTCGGCTTAACCTGAAGCATCGCACAGGTCGGGACATTCGAATTAACTGTCGCCATGACTTTGCTGGCCACTCTCAGTGGAACCCCGCACACGGCGTGGCTAAAGCGGCTCAAATGGGCTGGCGCGATCATATCCTTGTTTGCGGCCATAAGCACGTGTTCGGTTACAACGTCACCAAGGATCCTATGACGGGGATGTGGTCACATGCATTGCGTATCGGCACATACAAAATGTTTGATGAGTTTGCCGATGCCAAGGGTTTCCCTGACCATAATTTGTCGGCATGCGTAACGATCATAGACCCTAATTCTATTCGCGAAGAGGGCATCGTGACTGTAATTATGGACGTTGACGCCGCTGCTGAATGGTTGCAGTGGGCGAATCACCGTCAGTCTCAGCTAAAAACCGTAGAGCCTATTAGGAAAAGTGGGAGTTTCCGCAAATGAAAGACAATTGGGATGATGTAATTAAGTTGATCATCAAAGAGGAAGGCGGTTTTGTAAATGATCCGCAAGATCCCGGCGGCATGACCAACTGGGGTGTTACAAAGAAAACGCTAGAGGACTGGTGTGGTCACGAAGTTACTGAACAGGCTATGCGGAGCCTTATTCCTGCTGATGTTTATCCTTTATATAAGCAGCGTTATTGGGATGCTGTTGGGGGTGATGTTTGTCCTGCTGGTCTGGATTATGCGTTGATGGACTACGCTGTTAACTCTGGACCGGGACGAGCCATTAAGCACTTGCAGGTTGTTTTGGGTATTCCGCAAACTGGCAAAATGGACGATGCCACCAAAGCTGCAATTGCTGCATGCGATGGAGCTGAGACGGCTTCAAAACTGTGTGATTATAGGTTAGAGTGGCTACAGAAATTGCCCACATTTGCACGGTTTGGCAAGGGCTGGTCTGCCCGTGTTGGGCGCGTCAAAGAGAAAGCCTCCGATATGGAGGGCTGATGAGGATGATAGATGCCGCTCAAGTCGGGGAAATCCCAGAAAACTATTAGCAAGAACATCAGCGAGATGGTCCACTCGGGCCATCCGCAGAATCAAGCTATTGCAGCGGCTCTATCCGAAGCCCGTAAGGGATACCAAACCCGTGGTGCTGTTTCGGGCCAAGGTGATCTTGTAGATCAGCTTAATTCAAGTTTTGCCCAATCAGGTGCGACCCTTCAAGATGCAAAGAAAAAATCAGCACTTGATGCCGCGATAGCCAAAGCTCGTTTGTTGGATACACAAGAGCAGATGAAAGCGCGGGACTATTACGACCCGTACAAAGTGCAAACACCGCCACCATCTGTTATCCCAGAGCGCGTTCCAGATGACCAGTATGGATCTAGCGGCCCCGTGCAAATGCGGGGAAGTGCGCCAAGCGTTGAAGAGAACGCTTATCCTAAATTGCTTACGCCGGGCACATATTCCGACCCGGACTATATGGGCAGCACACCATTTGTTCAGGGTTTGCCAGCAAAACAGCCCCCCGGTCTTGCAGGCGGATCAAGATCTTCCCCCGTGGCAGCGGCACCTGAAAAGCCCAAAAACAGTATTTGGGATGATAGTAGGATCCAGCGCACTGGTGAAGGTGGGCAAGAATCGGCCTTGGACTTTGTTCGGAACTCGGACATTTATAAACAGCGAATAGCTGATCCAGAACACAAAATGGCAGACGGTGGTATGGCCCAAGGCGGCCACACAACTACAACAATGCATGTGGGTCCAATCCATAGTTCTGTTGCGGGGCGTACCGATCACCTGCCAATGATTGTGCCCCGGTCTAGCTATGTAATTCCTGCCGATATTATTTCTGCAAGCGGGGAGGGCAACACAATGGCCGGGTTCAAGCATGCCAAGCGTGTGTTTGAAGGAGACCCGTACACAGGCGCAAAGATGCCCTATAGTGGCCAACCTACCCCTTATGGTGCCGACATGCCTCACAGGGCTTCTGGCGGTGCTGAAAGCGGTGTGCCGATAGTTGCTGCCGGGGGTGAATATGTGATTAGTCCTGAAGCTGTGGCCAAGATTGGCAATGGCGATATGGAGCTGGGTCACGCAGCGTTGGATTTGTTTGTTAAGAAAATGCGTAGCAAAACAATCAAGACGTTGCAAAAGCTCCCCGGACCTAAAAAGGACTAATATGTCGGAAGAGATCAAAGTTCGTATTGCGGTGCCCGATGATGAAGCCGAACTGATGCGGCTGGCAATGGCTGTTTTCCATGAAAATGGCCTATTTGACGCAGACTATGAGAAAATTTTAGGCATGATCAGGCCAGCATTGTACCTTTGGGATGGTATTTGCGGCGTGATTGGGCCGATCGGTGCCTTAGAAGGCGGTGTTTTGTTGCGTTTCTCTCAACTTTGGTATGGCAATACAAAGTATGTAGAAGAAAAGTGTCTATTCGTTGATAGCAAGTATAGACGCGAACGCGGTGGACGGGCAAACAAACTTTGCGAGTTTAGCAAACAAGTATCGGATAGCCTTGAACTTCCCCTTGTTATTGGGGTAATGTCAAATACTCGCACTCGTGCTAAGATGCGTATGTATGAACGTCACTTTGGGGAACCAGCGGGGACGTTTTTCTTGTATAAGGCCAAAACTGGAGATGCTCCAGAACCTTTAGCCATTGGAGTGTAATAGTGTCAGGCGGCGGCGGTAAGGGCGGACAATCTTCAAGTACAGTATCTATCCCACCAGAAGTTCTGGCGCGGTACAATGCTGTCAACGCAAAAGCCGAAGAGACGGCAAAACAGCCTTTTACCGAATATAGTAAAGACCCTAACGCTTTTGTCGCGCCACTGACACCTACCCAACAATTCGGTATTGCCAATACAAATGCTGCGGCGGGACAAGCCCAACCTTGGTATCAACAGGCTGGTGGCCTTGCTGCTGCGAGTGCTCAAAATATCAATCCAATGCAATATAATGACGTAACGATGGCTCGGTATATGAGCCCGTTCGCCAATCAAGTCATTGGTGGCACTCTTGCGCCTTTGCAGCAGCAGCAGGCTCAGGATAGGCAGGCTTTAGCCAGCAGCAATATTCGTGCTGGTGCTTTTGGTGGCGATCGTGCGGCGATCTCTGATGCTGCATTGCGCGGCCAACAGGAAATGGCAACTGGCAATGTTGTTGGTGGCTTGCTCAACCCTATGTTCAATCAAGCGCAGCAGCAGTTTAATACGCAACAGGGTGTCAACCTAGCCGCTGGTCAGGCCAACAGGCAGAATTACCAAACCGTTGCTGGTTTGCTGGGCAACCTTGGATCTGGCGCACAGAATGCGGCCCTCACCGGTGCACAGGCCCAATTGTCAGCTGGTCAGCAGCAACAGCAGACGCAACAGGCCGGTCTTACGGCGTTGTACAATCAGTTCCTGCAACAACAGTCCTATCCGTTCCAAACGACACAGTTTTTGGCAAACATTGCCGAAGGTACTGGTGCTTTGTCTGGTTCGACAACTTCGGGTCAGCAGTCTGGGGGTTTCTTCTCGGACGAGCGTGTTAAGGAAGACATTGAGCAGATTGGTGAAACTTTCGATGGCCAGAAGATCATTAAGTTTCGCTATAAGGGTGACAAAGGGCCGAAGCAGATCGGTCTGTCGGCACAGGACGTTGAGAAACATCATCCACATGCTGTCGGTGACTATCACGGCATCAAGACCGTCAACTATGATGAAGCCACGAAGGATTCAGCCCATCGGGGCCATTTTTATTCTGGTGGCCTAGCATCTATGGGTGGGGCCGCTTTGGATACAGGCACCCGTGAGAACTTTGATATTGGGGGCATGCCTGATCCATCACTTGCTTATGGCCGCCCTGTTGTAAACCCATATGGCGGTTTAGGCGGTGCGCCACAAGCAGCTGTACCAACGTCACGCAATATCATGACTGGCAACATGCCTGCACCTCGTGGTCTAATGCAGGCCAACCTACCTGCGCGTCAACCGAGTGGCCTTTCACAGGCGGCATCATTCGGTAAAGATTTGTCAGGCGCACTTGGTAGTCGCGGCACAAAAGACACAAAAACTGGTCAGTATGCTGGTGGGTCAGGTTTGATTGGCGCAGGACAGGGCATTAAAGATTGGTTGTCTGAAGATCCTAAAAAGACAGACATAACCGACACTACCGATCGTACAACTCCTTGGCGTGGTGGCCGTATGGGTTATGCTACTGAGGGCGAGGTTGAAGATCCGCCAGAGTTGCCAGAGGATCCAAAGCCAACTGATCAATTTAAACCAGAGCAGGATGATCCTTTAGCGCATCAGAAAAAAGGATTAACCATCCCTGACGACAATCCACAGGCTAAACTTAACCCGGCGCAGCTACCTAGCGGTGGGGGTTCTGGTGGCGGCCTTGGTAGCATTCTCGGCGGGGCCGGGTCATTTATGTCTGGTGCTGCAAAGATTGCTCCGTTCTTTTTGGCTTCTGGCGGTCTTGCTGGTGAACGTGAACACCATGCTGGAAATAAAGGTGATGGCAGTGGTTCCGTAGGTGACAACACGCCGCAGCCTCAAGCATATAATGTTCCTGCCGATCCTGTTGCGGCATTGAATGATTTAAATGATCAATTCAATCTACCCTCTGGTTACCTGCCCAGAACCGCTCAAATTGAATCCGGCATGGGGCAAAAAATTTATAACCCATCCTCGCAGGCGTTGGGTTGGTTCCAGCATATTCCAACCACGGCAAAAGCACGTGGCATTGATCCATTAGATTTTCAGCAATCATCCACTGATGCAGCTAAGATGGCACAGGAAAATAGAAACATTTTGCGGCAGCAGGCAGGGGTTGATGATCCTACTGGTGCCCACTTGTATCTTGCCCATCAGCAGGGGCCGGGTGGAGCTGTTGCGTTGTTGAAAAACAGTGACCAGCCTGCGGCAGATGTTTTGACCCAAATCTATCAAAAGAGCATCAAAGATCCAGAACAGGCCCGTGAGGTTGCCCTATCTGCCATTATTAACAATGGCGGTAAAGCCGACATGACAGCCGGGGATTTTGCTGCCCGTATCATGGGTACCTACACTGGTGCAAAATTGCCAACAAGCGCAGCCGCTGGCGTATCTGGGGGCAAGAAACCACTTGCGGCATTAGATAGTGGTGCTTTGGGTTACATTCAAAAACTCCCCGGCATTGGTGCTTTGGCAAAATCAGAAGATCAAGGTGGGTTGTCCGAGCAAACCAAGGTTGCCCTATTGGGCGGATTGGGCGGCATGTTGGCATCACCTAACCGCACACTGCTTGGCGCATTGGGTAGCGGTATTACATCGGGTGTTGAAACCTATCAAGGCATGGGTGGTTTGGGCGTTCAGCAAAAACAAGCTGAAACACAAGCGCAAGTTGGAAAAGCAAGCATTGATCGGTCTAACTTCGGCATCCGTACCGGGGCTATCCGCAAGATCGGTGATAAGATGGTTGCATTCCTTGCTGATGGGCGCACCATGTTGTATGGCGAATGGAGAGACGCCACTGAAAACGGTCAGTATTTGCCGTTGCAGGGCGAAGGGGGAGATGGCTCGAAACCATATCAGCCTACAACAACTCAAGCGGGTCAAACAGAACAGCCTGCTGGCCAACCATCTATGCTTGGTGAATCTGGTGCCAAATCGTTGGCTAATGACCACGTGTCCTATAACAATTCTTCAGATTGGAACAACCAAAAACTGATATCTGATAAGGTTGAGTCTGATACTAACAACGCAGCAGTAGAAGCTAAACAGCGAAACATTCAACTGTTGTACCAAGCTAAATTGCTCAATTCTATGCCTGAAAACGGTGTGCTAGAAGGCGGACCATTGAACAGTTTAAAGGCAGGCATCATTGGCAAATATAACGATATCATCAAAACAGCCGCTGGAGCAGATGGTAAAATTGGTGGCCGTCCAGTAACCGATTTCTTGATTGCTCCAGACGAATTGAATACACGAATTGCTGCCGAGAAGATGCAAGGCGCAATGGCTTTGAGGGCTACGGCAGGCGCAGGGCAACACGCTAACCGTACATTTGAAGATATGATTCAGTATTTGCCGGGCAATCAAATACCAAGAACGGCGGCTCTCAACATCATTGCTGGCACATTAGTAACGAACAGAGCAGACATTGATGCTCAAAAGTACCTACAAGATTATAAAACTACCGCGTTGAAAACTCATCGTGGTTCTCCTGAAGCTTATCTGGCCCAAAATGCTAGAAACAGCTTCTATGATGACGTTGATCAGACCAAATATCTACGCGATGCAGATCAGCTTGGTAGATACTTGCACTACAACAAGTCAGGCAAACCAATCTTTATGATGGATACACGTGAGATTGATCCAGAGTTCTGGAAATCTACAGGCATTGATCCACGCACACACAGATATATTCGGGGTAACTGATCATGGGTTGGATGGATGATGTAGGCGGTTATAAAAGCCCTGCTACGGATGCATCTACACCTGTAGAGAGCAATCAAGGATTTATGTCGGATGTAAGCGATAAGGGCGCACCAGCAGCTCCTATAGCTAAAGAGACTAAGGCACAAACCACACCCGCTGACTACGTCAACATGCCTTATTTTTATGATGATACAACCAAAGGATCTCCTTCAACCAAAGATACAACGGTTTTTGGACGGGCTGGTGAAAATTTATTGCCTAACACGCAAAAAGTTTGGGCAGATACCCTTCACGGATTAACCCACCCATTAGAAACGGCGGAAGGCATTCTGCAAATTGGCCAGGGTGCTTTTAGCACGGGCATGGAAGCCCTCGGTGCGAAACCGGGTTTTGGAGTTCAAACACCATCACCCAAGGAAATGCAAAAAATTGAACAGGAAAAGGAAGCTTTTCGTAGTTTTTATGAGCCATATAAACAATGGTTTACTGAACCCGGTGCGTTTAAAAGAGATGTTGCAGAAACACCAGCTGAAACAGCGATGGCAGCATCTTTGCCGCTCACTGGCGCAGAAAAAGTATTATCCACAGCGGGACTTGCTGGGCCAGCTAGGTTTGCCGAAACTGCTAGTAAAGTGAACCCTATCGGCCTTCCTATGGAAGCCGCATCGGGAGCATTGAAGTATGGCGTTGCTCCATTGGCTGGCAAAGTTAGTTCTGTTTTTGGAGTGAAAGGGGAAGGTATTCCTGCTGCCTATCAGGCTGGGCGAGAAGGAAGTTTGCCATTTGTCTCTGCGTATTTAAACCCAATGCAATCTGGGGACGAAGCCGTTTACAACTTGGCCAAGAAAGCAATGGCCAAACAATATGAAGAGCGGCAAGATGCTTGGAATGCTGGCCAAAAAGATCTGCTTGCCAAAAGCGAAAAAGGTCAAAGAGCGGATTACACGCAAATGCTTGAGCCGATCAATCAAGAAGTTCAAGCTAAATATGACCCAAGAATGGGTGCCAATAATTTTAGCCCCGAACAAATGAAACTGCTTGACGAGATGGCAAATCATATTCACGAACGGTCTCAACGCGACCCGGCAAAGTTTGCTTTGGCTCACACGGCATCTGACTTAGATAACTTCAAGAGACTATTCACGGACGCATTTGAGGATCGTGCAAAAAGTGCCAGACTGAGCCATGTCTATAACGACATCAGGGGTAATATTGTAGACCAGATCAAAAAAGTGTCGCCCAAGTATGCCGATGATATGGCCTTGTATGGCGCACAGACAGATGAAATTAATCAGATCTTGAAGCAGTTTAAGCTAGGAAGTCGCGCAAGCAAAGATGACGCTATTGAACGGTTGATGTCTAAAAATGCAAACAAAAGAAGTCTGTTAGACACATTGGCTGAACATGAGCCAGAATTGCCTAATGTCATTGCAGGCCGCCAACTTAAATTGTTTCAGCTGCCAACCTTAGACAGAATTACATATGCGTTAGGAGTAAATCCGTTTTCTACAGCAGGTTTGCCTCTTGCAATTCCGGGGGTTGTGGGAGCGGGTGCCTATGGAACGGGGTTGGGTATGACTGCGGCACAACGATATGGCCTCCCTGCTTTTTATCAGGCTCACCAACAGCAAGAGCAAAGCCGCCAAGGCCGAGCATCAGGGGGTAAGGTTGACCACAATTCAGCCGAAGCTATCTCTGACCAGCTGGTGGCTGCATTTGCAAATGCCAAGAAGAACGAAGATTTGGAATCTAAAGTTCTCCTCAACAAGCCTGATGATGTGATCATTGATGCTCTTAAAGAGGCAAAGAGGGCCATCTAGCGGTATTTGTCGGCTTCCTGTAGGACGCGGCGGCTGTAAGCCCCGTTGGCCACTGCTGCCCCATTGTAGCACCCCAGTGCCCTTTTCCATTCGCCCCAGATGCCATAGCAGTGTTTGAGATAGCGAATGCCGTAGGTAATGTTCGTTTCCGCTTGTAACAGTGCATCTGGCGGCCCTCGATGACCCATAGCACGAGCGGTCGCAGGCTTGATTTGCATAAGCCCATAGTTGCCCTCGCTGACAACACGGGGCTGAAAACTGCTTTCAACTTTGACAACCCCAAGCACAAGGGCTGGATCAATGTTTGATCGGACGGATTCTTCATATATCACCTTTTGGATTGGGGTGAGGTTTGGTGGCGGCATAGTTTGACAAGCCGTCAAACATAACGACACGGCAACAACATGTATCAATTTCAATTCCTGTCCTAACGAGGAACGACTGTCCCATCTAGTTTCCGTTTCCATTTGCTGCCCTTTCCGAACGGCAATGGAGTTTTTGATTTTTTTAGGCCTAGAGTGGATGCTTTGGTACGTTTGGCTTGTGCGGCATTCTTGTGGTCTGCCTTAGTCTTTTCTGTCGCACAGTTTACACAAGTCAGGCGGATATTGCTATCTGTATCATCGCCACCCATCTCCAACGCCCTGACATGCTCATAAATGAACTTGCCGGGCATCAGGCGGGTGTTGCATAGCATACAGATGCCTTTTTCCCGTTCCCAGATGGCTAGTTTGCGCCGGGTTGATAGAGATCCGCGTTTGGTGGTGCCAACATCCTCACGCATGGGGGTACTCAAACGGGTTATCAGTGTGCAGTAGATGCTGTGGATACCACCATGCGGCATCACCTGTTTCATCTTTAGGGCGGAAAAACTGTTGTTGCCTGACTTCATCGGCATAAGCCCAACCAGCAATTGTGCATATGTTATCCTGCACGATGATCAGAAAGTATGGCAGATTGGGCTTATCCCGTTCATACTCTCGAATGATCAACTTGCCATGTGGAAGGGTGGTGGCACGTATATGCAATCCCTCAATGTCGGGTTCACCGCCTACATTGATGGTGGGGCTCCAATAAATGTTGTACCGTTTGCAGTAGGCCATTTCGGCAATGGCACCAATGATATCTGCATCCCAGTGATACTTTGAATTTGTAGTGTCAGGTAGGTTTCTTTGGCGGGATGCTATGCGCCGCATAACACCCAATTGAGATGCCAACATCAGTTCGCTGCTGGTTAAGTCTACTCGACAGATCATTTGGTGTCCTTACTTATAAGGTTTGTTTGTCCTCACTGCGATGTACTCGTAGCTCATGAACCCGAGTTTTTTCTGCACGAGCAGGATATAGCCACGCTCGTATAGTGACCAAGCCATATTTCTGAGAGCAGCTATTTTGCTTTTCCCATCCACTTCATGGTCAATGTCTCGGCAGATGAAGCCAGTGTAGTACATATACGCACGGCCTTTTTTAGATTCTTTGATCCAATCAAGCATGGTGTATTTTTCCGATGTTTGAATATCATATGTCATCTAAAACTGTTCCCCGCACGTAGGTTGGATGATTCGGTTCGCCAAGCCTCAATAATTGTTTCTGCTGTCGATCGTTCAAAGCGGTACAGCTCATCCTTCTCGGCGGCTTCAATTTCTTTTTGGCAAGCAACAACGTATTCCGCATGCGATTCGCTGTATGCCTCTTTAAAGGCTACCGTTCCCTCCGCTGAGAGAAAGAGACGGGAGCGCACTTGTTTGCGTTCGAACTCGGCACGAAGCCTTAAAGCACGAGCGGCTGCAATGAGTTCTGACGATTTTGCCAGATACTCCAATGCATTTTCGACCATCTCGTCACTGATCAGTTTCGTCAAAGCTCGGCCCTTTGTGTGTGCCTTTAGGAAACAGACGCACCCAGACTTCGCCACGAACATCTGGCAAAGGTAGTGCTTCCAATTTGATATTGATCATTTCATTTTCAAAACTGACAAAAGCGATGCCAAGATTGATTCGCCTTGTGATGCCACGTTTGTCAGTCCTAAAACTGATGACATCCCACTTTTCATCGTCATTGGTCATTGTTATTCCTTAAAAGGGGATGTTGTCATCAACTTCAACAACAGGTGTGACTGTTTTAGTTTGTACTGCGCCACCTGTTTTAGGGGCATATGACAAACTCATATAAGTAACGCCAGCCTTTGATTGTTTAATCCGAGCCCAAACCATATACTTTTGGTTATTGATTTCGGATTCGCCGGAATAGTCAGCGTCTTTTTCTGATGTTTTCTTTAAATTTTTGAACAAAGCACCAGTGTTGTTGTTGTCATATTGTGTCATTGTTTGGTTCCTTTCAACACGTTGACACGTTTAGATACAGTTTCAACCAGTTTATCATATGCTGGGTTGCCTTTGACTAGGCCAAGACTAGCACGGTCTTCGATGGCATCATTCCACCATGCCTTGAGGTCTTCGCTTGTCGTAAAATTATTTACCATGTGCTGGGATGCCTGCAAGTAAGTTTCCACAAGTTCATCGTGATGCAACTGTTTGGTAGTAACCTGCTGGGGGGCGGCATCAACCTCTGGATCATCACCCGTGGCAATCTGGAAAAGCTTGAACAGCAGATATTTGTTCGCGCCTGTCATTGCCTTGTAGACACCCTTGTCGCCAATGCCCTTGGAGTTTTTATCGTTGCCACAGCCCGGCACACGGATCTTCTCAGGCCATACAGCACCTGACTTATGCATCAAGGTATAAGACATGATGATATCAGTATTGCCAGTAACATGGTCGAGGGCACCGCTTTCAAACGATGGGATCAGCATTAGGCCAACCTCAACCATCGCTGGTCGAAGGGCATCAAGCAGTTTCATTTCGGACACATAACGGTACTTATGGAAGTCGTTGGTTGCATCTTTTTGGACGTATGCCACTTTGCCCATAACCTCATGTAGAGCATCGGCAATAATTTGAATGGCCATGAATTGAGCGTCTGGTTTTGGTTCAAGCTTACCCATAATTTACCTCATTTGTAGGGTGGTACCACCGTTTGATAGGGCTGCGCCGGGGACATCCTCATTATTTACAAGGGCATCCTTAATGGCTGTTTTGTTAGGTTCTTTCTTAACACGTACAAACTTATCTGGTATTTGACTTTCGTCAACAATGACCACGGATACGGGCTTTTGAGCAATTGACACGGTCTTCTCAATGCCGACAAATTTTTTCAATTGGGCATCTTCAAGCAAGATCGCAATGCTCTGGCGCAGATTCCGTGCTTTGTATTCGTAACGGCTCTGCCGTTCTTTCAGTTCTTCGCCACGCTTTTGTATGTATTTGACCATATACTCAGCAACGATAACACTGTCGATCAGTTCGTTAACCACGTTGTCAAAATTAACTTCGGCCTCAAGCATGTCTAGACGAAGCTGAGTATCGGTCAGCAACTCGGGGTACAAGTGCAAAAGGTTGTTAACTTCAGCACGGATACGGGCAAAATTTTTCATTGTGGAATCTTCCCGGCTATCCATGTGTTGAAAGCTAATACGATCGGGGTGAGAATGATCAGCCAACAAAAAAGCGTGATCAGATCATCTAATGCTGTTATACCTTCGGCGGTCATTTCGGTGTCTCCTTTGGTTGGAGAGGCAGTTATTGACGCAAAACAAACGATTGGCAAGCAAAAAATGATGATTGAACTTAGTACTCCACTTCCCTTGCTCACGCCGAAGGGGAAAGCTTTCTGCCACTTCTTGATTGATTACGGTTTTGAGCATCATCTGATGTGGGTGTGCTTTCAGGATGACACAGGCGAGTGTTGGACTTGGCCGAACCATCAGATACGAGTGCAGTCGAACCCTACAGGCGAGAGGTATACTACCAATGATCACACTAAGATTGCCTCTGGCCCCAAGCGCGAATCAACTGTGGGAGCAGGGGCGGGGCCGGACATTCAAGAGCAAAAAGTACAAGGACTGGCTCGAAGAGTGCGGGTGGCTTATAAAACAACAAACACGTGACCTGATTAACGGAAACTACATCATCCATATTGTAGCGGTTCGGCCCGACCGCCGCCGCCGGGATTTGGATAACCTACTGAAAGCCACCAGCGACCTGCTGGTAAAAAGCAAAATTGTACCGGATGATTCGTTGTGTAAAGCCCTTGCTGCCGAGTGGGTAGAGGAGGGAGACCCCATGACGGTGTACATTTACGATCACGATGATGAAGAGGCGCAGAACCAATGGGTTATGTTGACGAGCTAAGACTGCATTACAAAGGCATCAGGGGCCGTTTGTACGGCCTGAGCGGTCCTACTGGGTTAAGAGCTCCGCAGCCACCTGAGCGGCCTACAAATGAACCAGAACCTGAAACCGTGTTTGCTATTAACACGCATAGGCATCGTTTTATCAAAATGCTGAAAGAGGTTGCCGCTATGCATGGCATCGACCCGGCGGAAGTGATGGAGCGAAACCGTAGGTATCCTGTGGTCAGGGTGCGGCAAGAGGTGTTTGTTCGGGCTAGGGATGACATGAACATGTCGTTCTCATCGATCGGCAGGATCATGGGCCTCGACCACGCCACGGTCATGCACGGCTATTACAAGCTCAAAAAACAAGGTGCTTTACAAACTGCACAGCCTGCATATTATGAAGGGGCTAGTTGCTCCTAGCATTCCTCCCTAAACTTGGCCCCAGCATTCCACCGTGTGCTGGGGTCTTTTTAAATCAAGTGCCAAACATGAAAAAGCTCAGAGACTATCAATCAGACGCTATTGATCAAATTCGCCAGTCTTTTCGCGATGGCAAAAAGCGTGTTGTCCTGCAAATGCCTACTGGCGGCGGCAAAACGGCTGTGGCAGGTGCAATCATCCGCATGGCCAGAGAAAAGGGCTCACGGGTCTGCTTTGTCGTTCCTGCACTATCCCTGATCACTCAGACAATTAACTCATTCATTGCTGATGGTCTGCCAGATGAGGATATCGGAGTGATACAGGCCATGCACGAGCGTACAGATTGGAGGCGACCAATCCAGATTGCATCAGTTCAGACGCTTAACCGTCGAGAGTTGCCAGATGTGGATTTGTGGGTCATCGACGAGTGCCATGTCGTATTCAAGCTGTACATGACCATGTGCCAAGGTTCGACCCCGATGATCGGCCTATCAGCCACGCCGTGGGCTAGAGGTCTAGGCCGTATATATCAAAAGCTGATCATCGGCACGACAACGCAGGATCTTATTGATAAAGGCCACCTGTCTGGTTTTGTTGCATATGCGCCAGCTCATCCTGATCTGAGCGGTGTTCGATCGATGGCCGGAGATTACCATGAAGGTGATCTGGGCAATGTGATGGACAGCGACGAGCTAATTGCCGATGTGGTGGATACGTGGCTTAAAAAAGGTGAAGGTCGGCCCACATTGTGTTTTTGTGTGAACCGCCTACATGCCAAACACATGTGTGAACAATTTAAACAATCTGGAGTGAGGGCCGAATATGTTGATGCGTTTACAGAAATTGAAGAACGTGACCGAATCAATGCTTATTTTCGCGCTGGCGATCTTGATATTATTTGCAACGTGGGTGTTCTTACTACTGGAGTGGATTTACCGTTCGTTTCTTGCATTATCTTGTGCCGCCCAACTCGGAGCGAAATACTTTACACTCAAATCATCGGAAGAGGACTTAGACGGCATCCCGGTAAAGATGATTGCCTTATCCTTGACCACAGCTCTACTACTTCTCGTCTTGGTTTTGTTACGGACATAGTCAAGGATACTCTTGATCAGGGTGAACGCAATGTNCAGAAGGTCGATCGTAAAGAACCCCTTCCAAAAGAGTGCCCCAAGTGTCACTACCTTCGCCCTGCTAAGGTTTCAACGTGTCCTGCGTGTGGCTTTAAAGCTGTGGCGACGAATAATATTGAAACAGAAGAAGGCGAACTACATCAGGTTAAGTCAACCGGGAGAAAGGCAACAAGCACTGAGAAGGCTCAGTTTTTCGCTGAGATCAAATGGTATGCTCTCCAACGTGGATACTCAAAAGGTTGGGCAGCGCATCTTTTTAAGGAACGCTATAAAGTTTGGCCAAACCACTATCAAGATGTACTACCCTGTTTCGCCACGCAAGATACGGTAAACTATATCAAATCAAGGCAGATAGCCTACGCTAAAAGGAAAGCAAAATGAACACGACTGAATTGGCCAGAAACAAGTGGCATGAGATCCTGCCTAGACTAGGGGTCGATAGAAAATATCTTACAAACAAACACGGACCCTGCCCAATGTGTGGCGGAAAAGATCGGTTTCGTTTTACCAATTTGAACGGTGAGGGTTACTTTTTCTGCAATAGCTGCGGCACTGGCAACGGGTTTGAGTTGGTCATGCGGTTGTTTAGCTGGACTTACCCTGACGCCGCTAAGTCAGTAGAGCAGTGTTTAACTGCAAATGATATAAAGCAGAAGGTACAATCCAGAACTGATAGCGACCTTCAATTGATGATTGAACTTTGGAAACGGTCACGGCCCATTGAGGAATCATTGGTGGCTAATAAGTACTTTGAACACCGCAATGTGCCTTATGGCAACCCTTTAGGGGTTATGCGGTTTGTAACAAAGAACGAAACCACCATCATCTTGTGCAAGGTTACCGGGCCTGATGATACGTCCTGTCAGATACACCGTACATATCTTGATAAAGATGGCTGCAAGATCGGCAGGGCATTGATGAAGGGTGCACTACCCAAAGGATCGGGGATACGCCTGTTTACGCCACTTGCAAATGGTTCTATGGGCATAGCCGAGGGCGTAGAGACCGCCATATCAGCATTCCATCAGTTTGGCATACCCACATGGTCTTTGATAAGTGCGCCTAACCTGATCCATTTTAACCCGCCCAGAGGGGTCACAAAACTTACGGTATTTGGGGACAATGATGAAAGCTTTACGGGCCAAGCGGCAGCGTACCAACTTGCAAACCGAATCAAAAAAACGGGTATCGAAGTGGACGTTCTCATCCCCCCTGTGGCAGGAACCGATTGGAACGACTACCCGCTACAAAACTATATTCGTTAACAAAGAGCAGAAGGATCGTTTACTGATGAATATGAACAAAGATCTAACAGCTGATGTTGTTGCCAAGAAATGGTTTTCGTCTGCTTTGAGAATGAAACACCCGTTCAATGTAGGTTACGCTTTACACCGAGACGGTGACCTCAAAGCATGGCTTGATGTAATCTTTGTTAAACAAAATTTTGATGTTTGTGATTACTGCCACATACCACTGGGTTCTGTGAAAGAGGCTAACGAATTATACAAGATCAATGAAAAACCATACTTTGTTGCGTTTTCCTTTGATGATGGCCTTTGGTATGTGAAAATTGATGAGGTCAAACATGAAATAGCAGTGATTGGCGATGATCTCTATTCCATCGTGCCTAATACTGCTCTCAGGCCTTTCAGCGATCGTATCTAATTTCAGGTGGGTCATACCAATTGTGGTCCCAGACATACCACGCATAATTGTGCCGGGGAGATCCTGTAGACCCGGCAACCCACAGCGGCCTACGGTTCAAAACAATTTTGAGTTTGAAAGGCTCGTCAGTAAAAAGATCGGCACGGTTGAAAGCACAATCCCATTCATTCCGCAGTAGCATCGCTACTTTTTCACCGCGTTTGGTGATTCGGAGCGCATGTCGGACAAATTCTTCGGCAAGGTTGTAGGGTGGGTTGGTGACAATGTCACAAGCGGCAGCTGTACATTTGGTTGTTAGAAAATCAACAATCCTACAATCACTGAGCCCCCGATCCACAATATCATTGCACGTTGTCCTGTAGCCGTTTGCCTCAAGTACTTTGGCGATTGCACCCCGCCCGGCTGCTGGTTCTAGAATATCTTTTTTGAATACAACGTGCCTTAGAAGCACTTCCGTGCACCAAGCGGGTGTTTCATAAAGATCATGCTCGACACGCTCATATCCCGAGGTGCCGAGCATTGCTGTATCTTTATTCTGCATCCTGTGCATCCCGGATTGCTTTGACGCCAGCAACGGCAGCAGTGGCAATATCGGTCAGGATTGCAATCTGGGCTTCTTCAGAAAGATCATGAAATGATTCGTCGAACTCTAAGCTTGTGATGTCACCATCTGACCAAACACCTGCGTAGAGGGACCATTCGCCGTAAACTGATTCGATTTCTTCATCTTCGTCTTCCTCTTCGTCACTAAAATCATTTTCGAAATCCGAAAGCCAGTCATCTTCTTCATCTTCGTAGTTTCCTGCAATGGCGTGAAGGTCAACCACCTCATCTTGCAAATCCTCAATCCACTGGCGTACAAGCGGCAAGGAACTAGCAGCATCGATGTCATCGAAGTTACCCTTCAACACAACATAACCAGTGCTCTCAGGACCAGCGTACAGCGTACCCAAAACGGTCAACTGATTGGCATCGTAAGGTGAGAATGTAATGAAACGATCGCTTGTATCTGACACGGCAGCCTCCATAACAGGTAAGAACTGCCCAACTATAACCCGAATCATTGAGCGTTTGATACCCCCACAAGATGATTTGAACAGTGGCTGTGAATGGTTGAAATATGTTCGTCACAATCAAATTTTTTTGCATCAAAAAGCAGGATGGTTGATTGTAAATGACCTAAGTGATTGCAACCACGGTGTTTTTTCTGTTTTGATGAAATACGATAAATTGTCTAAATTGATTTGACATGCGTCAACATACGTGAGATAAAGGGTCATCAACAACGGGCTAAGGCCCAACCAAACGGAGGCTACCATGTCTTACCAGAACCCAACCAAGTTTGAAGATACCATTGAGCTGCTTGAGTTTGATCTGCCGCGCAACGCAACTGGCAACAACTTTGCCACCTACGTCGAATATTCTGACAAGTTTGGCAACAAATTTTGGGGAACATACGATGGTGAAGAAGGCCGCGAAATTCCTGACCACATCCGCCTTCAGATCGCCTTGCAGATTGCAGGCGACTTAGTGACCGTGAAGTGAGGAGGGGACAATGGCCCAAGTAGCAACTGTACCAGTTTCATTGCGTTCTATCATTCGCAGCGCACACTTTGTCCGGGGCTTCAAAGATGCCCAAAAAGGCAAGCCATTTAACTATGACTACAGCCCGAATGATGCAAACGGGTTTTGGCAATATGAGCGTGGGCGTCATTTTGGTTTTGTCTACGCAGGCAGCCTCAAAAATGGCAACACGGTTTTACGGTCAGCCGAAGTTGCATTCTGCAAAGCTCTTAACGAAAACCACGTGATTTAAGGAGAAAGCAAATGGATAAGATCGAACAGGCTTTTGATGATCTGCGCCAACACGCAGCCGACATGCATAAGACCCACAGTATGGTTCGTTATTTTGGGGAGTATGAGGACAGTTACGTGCTGGGTTACTTGGCCTCGTATTTGGAATCTTTTGTCCGGGGACTGCCCGAACAATATCAGAAGGAGTTTTTGAATGACATCGCGTGGAGAGTGGACAAAAAAACGCGAGAAGAACAAGAAGAGCTGGCCATCGTTGAGATGTCCATTCGCGCAGAGCTTGATGCTCTCGACCTTCCATCAGAGAATCGTAAAGCCTAAAAAAGGCAAACGGTCGTACCAACGGTCTAGGGCTCACACCCTAGATCTTTTTTTTTAAATAATTGTCAAAAGGCTGTTGACCTGCGTCAACACATATGAGATAACTAATCATCGGCAACGGGCAAGAGCCCAACCAAACAGGAGACTACCATGATCGACCTCAACAACCTTCCTCTCGTTTCTGACCTGACCACCGCAGAATTGGCTGACTTCATCGGTCGCCTCGATGCTTTCTCCAAGCAGGTTGACGGCATTGCTAAGTCCTACAAGGACGTTGCCAAGGCCATCATCGGCGGCGCAGGCACTATCTCTGGCAACATCTACGATGTCACCGTCCGCACTGATGTCACTTGGAACATCAACACCGACCTGCTCAAGAGCACATATGGCGAAGATTGGTACTTCAAGCACTCCAAGCAGGGTGTACGTGTTGTCCTCTCCGCCAAGCCTGCAAAAGCTTCGGCCACTGCATAACACCAACGGGGGCTTCGGCCCCCAACCTACCCAAGGAATCAAAATGTACAGAAACATTGCAATACACGACTTTGAACTGATCTTTAAAACGGGCACCCAAGTGGCCGCTTTGATCTACCTGCTTTCTGATGAGGATGTGATCTGCGTCGAACGGCAGGATCTGATGGATATCTTGACCAAATATGGCCGCAAGCCACCGAAGGACAAATACTGTGACATGTTGCTTTGGCGCACCCGTAAAGCACTAAAACCACATGGCATTGAGATCTTAGCCGTCACAAGTGGACAGGGCCGCTGCCTGTACATGACTGACGAAAACAAAGACCGGGTGCGGAAACTGATCCATACCCTTGCATGGAGTGTTAGCGATGAAAAACATACAATCGCTGCTTAATGAAGACCAGTTTGAATGCTTTCAGCTAGACCCATCTGTCTGTGAACATGAATGCGCTTGCAAGATTGAATTGCAACGCCGGGCTAGGGGAGAGCTAGATGCCATGTTGGCGGCTCTCAGCTGGTACGCCAAGCCTCGGATTTATGAAACAGGTGCCATCGACCTAGACGAAGGCCATAAGGCCCGTGTGACCCTTAAAACCCTTGTAGCTTAACGGAGATTAAAATGAACGAAGCCCAATATGATTCGCTGGTTATGGAAGCACAAGATATTGCTCTCAAGATTGGTGAACTGGTGCAATATAAATCATTCGGTGTCGGCATTATGGCCTTGCAGGTATCATTAAAGGCAATCATTGAATGTGCAGATCCGCACGATCGGCCATTGATCCTTGCAGGCATCATGCTGTTTCTGACAGCAAATACTGAAGAAGATCCCAACCTAATTGTTCACTAAAGGTGCAAAATGATGACTTGGAATTATCGTGTACTGAAACATACACCCCAGCCAGATATCACTTATTACGCTGTTCATGAATACTATTACACTGATGACGGATCGGATAATGGATATACCGAGAAGCCTACATGGGCTACTGGCGAAACTATAGAGGAGCTCCGGGCTGATCTGACCCGGATGCTTCAAGCTCTCGACAGGCCTGTTATAACTGCCTCTGAAAATTCTTAATTCGCTTGCCACCAATTTTAACGCGGACTATGTATGGTCTGTAACTCAACTTACATAAAGGATTTTGTTATGAACTCTACCGATGTAATCGAACAGATGAATTATTTAAATCAACGCATTAGTGCCCTTGCCAGCCAAGTGAGCCAGATCAAAACATCCAAAATGACTGCCCTTCGGCAATCTTTCGAAGAGGTAGCACCCGGTGCTACACCAGCGGCATCTGATGAAACAGCACCCGCTAAAAAACGTGGCCGCCCTACTGGATGGCGCAAACTATACACAATTGAGGAGGCCATTGAGCGGCTGAACAGAGATGGCTATCAGTTGGTAAAGCGTGGCCGTGGTCGGCCTAAAAAGGCTGCCTAACATGGCCGCAGTTTACACGCACGATGAAGATGAACGTGCATTTCGCAGGGCACAAATGGTTGCCCTGCGTAAACGGGGCTTGTCGTATGGGCAAATTGCCAGAAAATTTCATGTTGGCAAAAACTCGGTTCGCATCATAGTACTAAAAGCCTGCAACCAAACAGATCCAAAAAGGAAACATCAGAATGGCACGAATTGAGTTGACAGATTTAGAGCGTAGCAAATTATCTGCCGCTGGGCGTGGGTTTGCCGCCAAACACCGATCGGCACAGGAGATTGAGATCGCCGAACTGAAGAACGCACTGGCGATGGCCCGGCAGAAGAAAACCCTGCGGGATGAGTTTGCAATGGCGGCGTTGATTTCATATTTAGTTACCGCTGAAAATTACACGGATGCCGTTAAGTTTTCGTATGAGTTTGCGGATGCGATGATGAAGGAGCGGTTGAAATGACTGATAATGTGATAAACTTTAAGTTCCGTCAGAATGTAACATCGCCACATATTGGTAACATTGCCGACATCTTGCGGGTGTGCGCCAACTCAGAGCATTGCAAAAGTGCTACGGGTTTTGTTTTAATGTTCGATTGCCCGGACGGGGTCAAAGGCACGGCTGTCAATGTCACTAATGGTGATATGTTATGGCTAGCTGAGAACCTTCGTTCAATGGCCGTTGGCAAAGATTTTGGGTGATTGATGTGTACCAGAGCAATACTGAACGTAGACAGTACTAACAGGATAATTGGCGAGATGCTTACTGACGGTCAGCTGCTTTACCGATATGGCAAACTATCAGAACTGCTTCTCGAAGAACGCAAAAACGCACACTTGTTATATCCACCAGAAACAATCTTTTTGGCGCGGCTGCTGTGTGATGCCTGCTTCGACCACCCAGAGTTCTATTGCCGCTACCTGCCACTGGCAAAGGACATCAGGGCCGGGCAATTCAATCTACTTGAGGCACCTAATGCATAAACCAGATTGGCGTGATGTTAAAATTAACTTGCTCGAACAGATGAACCTCAAACTTAAAGCGGACAATGTACGCATGCACAAGGCCGCACAGCAGGGTGATAGTATTTTAAATGCCATAGCTGTTAGAAACGATAACAAGCGGCTTAGAGACGCTTTAATGCAAATCCTAAACGGTACCGACGATCCAGCTGTCATTGCCGGAGAAGCATTGGAGATAGAACTGGAGCCGCTTGATCCCCAAACATTGCTAGCCAAACCACATATGAAATAGAGGCAGACACTATGCTGTTAGAATTTACAACATACTATCGGCTAGAGCCTGATGGCATGGCCGAAGGTGCCTTCATTCACATTGTCGGTGACAAAGTTTTCCTAGAAACGGAAACCGATTCGGTCATGTTGTCGATTAAACAAGCCAAACAGTTAAGTTACTTTATCAGCGATCGACTAGTTAGGGTTGTAGATCTGTCCGAAATCCATTGGGGAGAAGAATGATGGACATTGTTGAACAGTTACGAAAAAGTGCAAATATTATGTATGCACAAGATGGTTATACATTCCGTCTTGGATTGCAAAACGAAGCCGCTGACGAGATTGAAAGGTTGCGGGAAGCGTTGCAAAAGATTTCGGCTATTGAAGATGAGCATATCAATCCTCCAACCACACCATCAGAAGCAAACCTTTGGGGAATCATCGAAGGTTGCGTTCGGGTTGCTGAAAAAGCACTGGGGGGTGAGTGATGGACATTGTTGGACGGTCAATGGTTACAATCACAAGAGAACGATACGATTTTTATGTGGCAGAGATTGAACGGTTACGGAAAGACAAGGCAGAGTTGTTGAAAGCGTTAACGGATTTATGGGCCGTATCACACTGGCCAGATAACCCTTATGAAATGGATGACGCAAAACTCGCCATCGCCAAAGCAACAGGAGAAGAGTGATGGATAATATACTCCTTTGTGCAATTTGTTTTTTAATCGGCTGTGTTTTGGCAAAGAGGTGAGTGATGTTTGAAGTGGCATGTGAATTAGAAAACAAAACAGATGCAGAAGTCACGGTGCATTTG
>JGI24890J29729_1000489_pt1 | contig 24352 bp, 26 predicted proteins | sample FreactcultureFD7_FD_29729 | JGI IMG/M metagenome (IMG submission 29729)
CAGAAGATTTAGAAGCAATAAAGCTTCAGCTCGGCCGAACTCCGCGCGATGTTCATGCCATCGCTTATCGCTGTCCTTGTGGGAAGCCTGCAGTTGTTGAAACCCCCACCTCGCCTCTCTGATGGAACTCCCTTCCCGACTTTCTATTACGCCACCTGCCCCCGTCTGACCGGTGCTATCTCCACCTTGGAAACAACGGGAATGATGGCCGAGATGGAGGCGCGACTTGGAACCGATCCGGAGATTGCGGGCCAATACGCAGCAGCTCATGATGATTATTTAGCTGCTCGTGGCGCGCTCAAGATGGATGTGCCAGAAGTAGCTGGAATTACCGCTGGCGGAATGCCAACTCGAGTTAAGTGCCTTCATTCGCTCGTTGCACATTCACTTGCAGCAGGTCCGGGAGTTAACCCATTTGGAGATGAGGCGCTTGCCGCACTTCCTAATTGGTGGGAGTCTGACAACTGTGCCAACGATCTACTAGATGAGAAGAGCATGTAATGACCAGAGTTGCAGCCATTGATTGCGGAACTAACTCCATTCGTCTTCTCATTGCCGATATTGATGGCAATAATTTTCGAGAAGTCGTTCGCGAGATGGAAGTTGTTCGACTTGGACAAGGTGTAGATAAGCACAAAGCTTTCAATCCCGAGGCAATCGAGCGTACCCTGGAAGCAACTCGCAAATACGCCGAAATCATTGCCGCAAAGGGCGTAGAGAAGATTCGATTCTGCGCCACTTCGGCCACTCGCGATGCCAGTAATCGGGCACTCTTCATCGATGGAGTTCGTGAGATTCTTGGTATCGAACCTGAAGTAATTCCAGGTGCCGAAGAGGCCTCACTCTCCTTTCTTGGCGCCACTAAGGAGCTAAAGGGAATGGGCGCTCCCTATCTTGTTGTCGATATCGGTGGCGGCTCCACTGAGTTTGTCTTTGGATCTGAATCGGTAGAGAAGGCAAAGAGCGTCAACATTGGTTGCGTTCGCATGTCCGAGCGCCACCTCAAAACTTCACCACCTGCGGCTCGTGATCTGGCAAAGGCCATTACCGATATCGATGATGCAATTGCAGATGCCGCTAGAAGCGTTCCCATCAAGAAGGCAACCACGCTGATTGCAGTTGCGGGTACTGCCACAACAGTTGCGGCCGCAGCTTTGGGTCTAAGCGAATACGATCGTCACGCCATTCACCTTTCCCGCATCCCTGCTCAGAAAGTCTTTGGAATTGCTCAACAATTCTCGTTGATGTCACGTGAAGAGATTGCAGCGCTCGGATATATGCATCCCGGCCGGGTTGATGTCATCGCTGCTGGCGCACTTGTTCTCTCACGGGTCATGATTGCGACTGGTGCCACAGAATTTGTCGCATCCGAATCAGATATTCTCGATGGAATAGCCTGGGGACTAATGGCGCCTCCGCCGCAGATTTCACAAGAGACCCTTGAGGCCGAAGAAGAGATCGCTGAAGGAATTGATGAGGGCGCTGAAGATGTCTTGGATGAGATGACCCAAGAGATCGATGAAGATTAAGACGCTTGCTCAATTAGATTCTGCAATAACTAAGTGCACGCTCTGCCCACGTCTAGTCGAATGGCGGGAAGAGGNAGCGCAAACAAAACGTAAGTCATATCAAGCTGAGAAATATTGGGGAAAGCCGGTCACGGGCTTTGGTCCCGCAGATGCATCTCTTCTCATCCTGGGTCTGGCTCCTGGCGCTCATGGTGCAAATCGAACCGGACGGGNTTTTACCGGAGATAGCTCTGGTGATTGGTTATATCGAGCGCTGCATAAAGCAGGCTTAGCAAAGCTTCCAACGAGCATCAGCAAAGATGATGGCCAAGAGTTATATAAAACCAGAATCTTTTGCGCAGTACGTTGTGCGCCACCAGATAACAAACCCACCAACGAAGAGCGCAATACATGCTCGCCATTCTTCGCGCGCGAACTTGAGTTATTGATGCCCACGGCACAATCCATACTTGTATTAGGCAACTTTGCCTGGACTGCGCTCTTTGCTCAACTCGCCGCTATGGATTTCGCTATCCCAAAACCTCGGCCGAAGTTTGGTCACGGTATAGTCGTAAAAGTTAAGAATTTAGCAAGTAAAGAGTTAAAGATTGTTGGTAGTTATCACCCCAGTCAACAAAATACCTTTACCGGCAAGTTGACCGAGAAGATGCTCGATCAAGTCATTAAGAAAGTTATTTAGGATTCTTGTAAGCCTTGCTTCGGTGCTCGGCGGCGATAATAAGAATTATAAGTTGCTCATCCTTGATTAGATAAAATATTCGATAATCTCCAACCCGAACCCGATAATTTGTTGAGTTGACTAGTCGAGTTGAAGCAGGTGGACGCGGATGTTCTTGGAGAAATTAGAATCGCCGAAACTTTGCCATGGCGCGTAATAGAAATTGGTTCTTTTTCACCCTTGAAGTAACTGTCGTTTTCATGCGTCTTTTGAGATAATTCGGTATGAAATCTCTCGCTCGCCTCATGGTTCTTCTCCTCTCCCTTACGTTGCTTCAAGTCATCCCAACAACGGCGCATGCGAGTTGTGCAGAGTTTCCAGATTCAACTACTGATGCGTGTATCGCCGAGAACTTAGCCGCCGAGCAAGCGCGACAAGCTGCCTACGCAGCAAAGCAAGCAGCTGACGCAGCTGCAGTTCAAGCAGCGGCTGATGCACAACGCGCTCAGCAAGCAGCAGATGATGCCGCACGAGCGGCTGCAGCTTCAGGACTCCCTGCAGACAGTTGCGGACGACCAGAAAATTCCGGGTCTAATAAATGTTCCCAGGAGCGAATGGCTGCCGCGCAGGCAACTGCGGATTCGGCAGCATCTCAACAAATGGCAGCGCAAAGCGCGGCAGAAATTGAACAGCGTAAAGCATGGGGAATTTACGATCCAGCTCTCGGCGATTGTAGCCAGGCGCCAAATTCGCTCACTGCTGGATGTGTTGCGCAGAATTTACTTGCGGCACAGCATCTAAAAGCGGATCAGATTGCAAGAATGGNTGTCGATAACCAACGTGCTGTTGATTCTGCAACAGCGCAAGCCGTTCAACAGAATTCTGCAGAGATTGCAAAGCGCAAAGCATGGGGTATCTACGATCCAGCTCTCGGCGATTGTAGCCAGGCGCCAAATTCACTTACTGTTGGATGTGTTGCCCAAAATCTTGTCGCAGAAAAATTTAGAAGTGCCGAATATGTGAAAGAGCAAGCTGATGCAAGCTCGTCTGCCACCAAAAGGGCAGCAGAGGCAAAGGCAGCACAAGCGTTGGCTGATGCTAAAGCCCGAGCAAAACTTCTGAAGGGAACTATTTATTCGAAAAGTGATTCAATGACAACAACAAGCTCGGCTTCGCAGAAATCTTTAACCTGTGTAAAAGGCAAGATTTCCAAAGTAATCACAGATGCCTCACCGAAGTGCCCAGCCGGCTATAAAAAGAAGTAAAACTACTTGATCCCAACTGGCTTAAGGCCGATCGCAAATGCAGTCAATTGCTTGAGGCTAAATCCACCTTGCGTACCAACTCGGATATAGGTTGAAGTAAGCGATCCTCGCTTGGGAGCCACAAACGTGATCTCGCCACCATATTGGCTGAAAGCCGTGGCTGGACAATTCGAGGCAGCACAGTAAATACCTACTTGAGCTTTGATTCCATTAATCATTACTGAACCCAACGACTTTGGATGATCATCACCAGTGCAGTTATATTTCGCGTCGGTTTCTACCAAAGCAATTCCATGATCCATGCCGCCGAAGCCAGCGAGGAGATACTCATCCTTTTTTGGAAATAGCCGGCAAGGGCGAACCTCAAAATTTAGCACTGGCAGCTTCAAGGTATTTGTGGGCTTATAAATCACATAAGTCACACCTGTTTGCAAATCTTGATATTTATCGCCGGATCCCATGGCATGTGCAGAAGCACTTGTCGTGACGAGGATTGATAATACGAAAAGAGCCAATCGAGATTTGCGCATAATAGAAGGTTAGCGGTTAATCTCTCGCCGGTGTCCAATATCGATGACAGTAACAATCAAAATCAATCGCTGAATCTCATAGATGATTCGATAATTTCCTACCCTTAACCGATAACCATTTCGAACTACAAGCTTCTTTGAATTTGGTGGAATTGGATTCTCGGCTAAAAGAGTTAGAGCTATATCTATTCGCTTTCGGTCCTTCAAAGGTATGGACTTTAGAAATTTAGATGGAGTTCGCTCAATTCGGACAGTAAATTGGCTCAAGCCAAACCCAGATCTTTTCGAGCTTCGCTCCAAAGCACAGAATCTTCCTTGCGAGCCTTGGCCTTATCGTATGCGGCGATATCTTCAAGTTCTTCAAGTGCGTTCATCATCTCTTCATAAAGTGAGGGATGGAGAAGATAGGCAACGGTCTCGCCATGCTTGAGAATGGTTACTGGCGCCTTTTTGGAACTCTTTACCGCCTGTGAAATATCGGCTCGTAACTCTGAAATGGTGAGAGTAGTCATGGGACTATAGTACAAATCATTTACACTTTTGTACAAAAGTACTCAGTGTTATTTCAACCTCCAGAATGTGATTACAGCTTGTCAGCGGTCAGTAATGCACCTAGTAGACTTCTCAAATTACCTGCCGCCCCCGTAGTCCAATGGCAGAGACAGAGGACTTAAAATCCTTCCAGTGTCGGTTCGAGTCCGACCGGGGGCACCAAGCAAAAGGAATTCTCCACATTGAAATCCGGTACGCCTAGTTTGCGCCTTCTGGTTTCTAGCCGCAACCACTAGACCTATATTCTAATCGTGTGGAAGAGGACTATTACTACGACGATATTGAAGAGATGGAGCCCGAAAAATCGGGACGTTCCAAACTCTCTATTGCTCTGCTCCTTATCCTTTCCCTCATCGCTGGAACTCTTTTCTTAAAATCAACCCTCGCAGCGAATCTACGAATTGGTACTGCAGCTTTTGTTGAATTCGGTCAGGGATCGACAGGGCTGACTGCATGTTCCGGAGTCAATCAATTAACGATTACTCCTAAGGGGTCCTACAGCAACGGCGTGGGCGCAAGCGGTGTCTATAAATTATCGTCATTAACTATCTCAAATATCCCGGTTGGCTGTTTCGGTGATGACTTACGAATTTCAACTTATTCGGATACCGGAACAGTTCCTAACACCTATTTTGATACAACTACTGTTCTCAATCTCTTTGACAACGCCGGCGCGTTTTACATGGCTGATACCGTGAACAGCAATTACACAGTCACCTTTGCAAATACAACTTGTACGGGAGGTGGCTGGTGTAATACGGTGACAGTGACTCTCAATAATCCAAATATTCCTGCATCTCAATTGGCAAAGTTTACGATTGAAAGTACTTACAACAACGTGGTGCTCACCTGCACGACTACAACTCCATGCACCATCGGCGGAACCGGCCCAGGTGGAGGACAAGTATTTTTCTATTCTCAAGCTGGCTTTAACTGCGGCCCTACATTTTCTTCAACGGGAAGTCCGACCGGTGGTCTTTGTCATTACCTAGAGGCTGCGCCAAATAATTGGTACGGTGGAACTGATGATCCAGCATTAGCTTGGGCGCTAAATAACACTCAAGATGTTAGTGGAGTAAGTAATGATGCTGTGGCCGTTAACAGTATGTCTGCTATTGGATTGGGTTATCAAAATTCCATTGCAATAGTTAATGCTGGAAATGACACAACCACTGCTTCTGGTGCGGCGCGTGCATATCGTGGAAACGGTCTCAGTGATTGGTACCTACCTTCACTTGCCGAATTGAATGTCATGTGTGAATGGGAGACAAGGCAAGCTCCCGATCCAACCAACATTTGTCCTGTAGGTGTAGCAAACACAGGTTTGGGATTAGCTCCGGGCAGCACCGGCAGATTTAAAACCAGTGATTATTGGTACTGGAGTTCTTCGGAGAAGAGTACGCAAATTGCTTGGGACCAGATCATGGACGGCGGTTATCAAGATGCCTCCACCATCAATAAGACATCGATGGGCCATGCACGCCCAATTAGAGCGTTTTGATAAATCTAAAAGCTATAGCCACGCGCCTATCTGGATATGCGAAGGCAGCTCACTTCGGTCCTACGGTTCTTGTTGTAAGCATTTCCTTCCTCATCTCGCTTACTCAGTTTTCGGCTATCAAATCAGCAGAAATGTCCATCGCTATATTGGCGGGGCAATTAGTGGNTGGTTGGACAAATGATTTAATAGATTTTCCTTTGGATTCCGCCGCGCATCGAATAAGTAAACCATTGGTGGCTAAGACAATTACTGTCACGAATCTTCGAAGAGCAATCTTTACTTCGCTAACTCTCGCGCTGCTTCTCTCTTATTTTGGCCCAATGGGGCTTAAAGGAACTGCAGTTCATGCGCTTGGACTCTTAAGCGCTACTGCCTACAACTTCAAGTTAAAGAAGACTTATCTATCCATATTCCCTTACATCATCTCATTCGGATTAATGCCGCTCGCGGTCTATGTCACCGCAGGGCAACGACTTAACCTGTGGTTGGAATTAGCATTTATTACCTTTGCCTGTGCGTTTCACTTTCTCAATGTCATTAAAGATTTGGAGTGGGATCTTGCGCAAGGCGTACTTGGACTTCCGCAGCGCTTAGGTAAGAACCGGTCGATAGTGTTTGCTGTGTTTTTTGCCGGACTTGGTATTGTCATCATTTTTATCAAGTGGAGTGAATTACTTAGATTTTGGAAAAACTAAAAAGTCTAAGTTGTACGTACTTAAGATTATGATTAACGAGTACCAGATCTTTTCGGCACTGTTATAGCTACAGGCCCCATATTGAGGTTCATGGTTGCGCCATTAGGGTAGGCGATTGCTGTAACGCTAGTAGGACCGTGGATAGCAGGTCGCCATAAGCAGGTTGCAGTTACGCTCGGAGAGCTTCCAGTGGTAGCAATTTTCACACACCCAGGAATCCGTTTTCCGTTAGCAAAAAAAGTTACCTTTGAAGGACTCGACATGCTGGCAATAATTGAATTAGTACTTCGGTAGGTCGCACTTGTTACATTTCCCGATAATCCAAAGGAATTAAATACCGCTCCTGGGTAACGAATAAAGATGACACCATTTCCGCCGTTTGTGCCACCGGTTGTTGCTAGGCCACCAGTGCCACCCCAACCATAAGTAAATCCGCTTGGGTTGTTGCCCGCTGAATAACCACTCACTCCAAAAGTAGAACCACCGTGTCCATATTCAATGTTTGTTCCTGTTATGGAATCGGTAAATCCAGCGCCAGGCGTTTGACTAGAAGTTGTGCTGACCGCATTGCCTCTTCCACCACCGGCGCCACCAAAATTATCACTTGAAGAAATTATGTACGTGCCGCCTTTGCCGCCATTAATGGCTGGAAAGGNTTTTCCGCCAACAGTTGCTGAGGATCCAGTTCCACCTAATGCTGGGGCGGGCGTCGATGAGCTTCCGTTGTATCCATAAGCCACCCACCAAATTGAAGTACCGCCACCACCACCGCCTACGGTTCCATTTCCACCTGGATTGGATGCCGCATCGGTAGGCGCACCAGCGCCTCCACCTCCGGCAGTTATTTGATCAAAAACCGTTTGGTTACCTTGCGAGCCAGTAGAAGTATTTCCAACTCCGGTAGGAGTTGCACCAGTTCCACCTGCACCAATGTTGAGTGAGAGTGAGTTTCCCGGTGTCAGCGGATATCCCGCGGCTAAATAAACNCCGCCGCCGCCGCCACCACCTGAGCCGTAGGTATTCGCTGCATTGCTTCCAGCTGCTCCACCTCCGCCACCACCAACAATTAAAACGTCGGCAGATGTAACGCCCGCAGGTACGGTCCATGTGCACGAACCGGTCTGTGAAATCTGGATAAGGACATACGAAGTTCCGTTGACACCGATTGTTCCGTTGCCGGTGTAGTAACTATTTGTGGTTGTACAAGGTGCGGCATGCGCTGGAGCACATGTGAGTAATGTTGAGATTAGGGCTAAGGCAAAAGCGGGAATAAGGCGAGTGGACTTAATCGCGGGTACCGGCCTTTGCACTCAGATATTTTAGAACCAATACCTATATCTGCGTTAATTCCTCACCTATATTGAGGGGATGAAATTAGCCCAATCTGCGCTCGCTGATATCGCCGCNAATNTGAAAGTTCCGACCTACAACCGAGCGGCTCTCAAACCTCAGATAGTCCATATCGGACTGGGACATTTCGTTCGCGCACACCTCGCCATGTACTTGGATCGCCTCGCTGAGCAAGGAGGAGATTGGGGAATTTGGGGAGCAGGAATTAGCTCACTGCCAAGCCCGACCCTTGATGTAATGGCGGCGCAAGATTGTTTGTATACCTTGACCGAAAAGAAATCGGATGGTTCAACAAATAGCCAAGTCATTGGGTCAGTTATAGGCGTGGACAAGGCTGAAGTAAATGGCCAACCGCTGATTAATCGCATTGCAGATGCGCAAACCAAGATTGTTTCGTTAACCATTACCGAAGGCGGCTATGGAATTGATGCGGTCACGGGAAAGTTTTCTGGCACGGGGGATAAATTAATCAGCGCCGATATGGTTGATGCGAAGTCTGCAGAATCGTGGCTAGGGATATTGATTCAAGCGATTCGTACCCGCAAAGATGAAAATCGAGGCGCTCTCACCCTGATGTCATGCGACAACATTCCGCACAACGGTCATGTGGCAAAAGACGCAGTAATCGGTTTCGCCAAAGTTGTGGCACCTGATTTGGTGGAGTGGATTGAGTCAAATATGACCTTCCCTAACTCTATGGTGGATCGCGTAACGCCAGGAACGAAAGATGAAGACCGGGAATTTGTAGAGCAGAAATTTGGATACNCCGATGGCTGGCCGGTCGCGTGCGAGCCGTATGTGCTCTGGGTTTTGGAAGATAACTTTGCAAACGGTCGCCCAGATTTCGAAAAAGCTGGCGTCATGTTGGTGCCAGATGTATTGCCCTATGAATTAATGAAGCTCCGCTTGGCTAATGGCACTCATCAAGCCCTCTGTTACTTCGGATATTTAGTCGGCCACACCTATGTTCATGAAGCAATTCATGACAGCGATATCCAGCGCCTCTTGCTCAAATATATCGATGAAGAGGCAGTCCCAACTCTGGCTAAAGTTCCAGGCTTTGATCTCAACGAGTGGGGTCGGATAGTTATTGATAGATTTGGAAATCCGCAGATCAAAGATACTTTGGCTCGTATCTGTGCCGAGACATCAGATCGAATTCCAAAATTTATGCTGCCAGTAGTGCGTGATCAATTGAAAGCTGGCCGCTCTGCTGCAATGTGCGCCGCAGTTTTTGCCAGTTGGTCGCGTTATGCCCAAGGCGTGGATGAAAAGGGAAATACTATTGATGTGGTCGACCCAAAGAAAGCTTCGGTCATGGCAGCGGCCCAGGCTGATTTAAAAACTTCTGGAGCGTTTCTTGAGCAACGCGAAATCTTTGGCGATATTGCAGATAACAGAGAATTCCTTGCCGACTATGTAAACGCTATCAACTCCATTAATAAAGATGGAGCGCGCGCATTTCTAGCGGAGCTTGGTCGGAATTAAATTTGTGCAGTTGTGGTGGTACCACAACTTATTAAGGACAGTGGCGGGATGCTCGTTGTCATCGCCTTTCCACGTTTCGGTACCCCAGTCATATTCGTGATTGCGTAATACATGGTGATGCATCTCGCCCTCAGTAAAGAACCACTCTTCCCAAACTTCTGGTTCTTCTCCGACTGACTTTGGGCCCATATGAAAAACTGCGGGTTGAATGGAGNGATGCTTGAAGAATTCCCAGTGATGTCCAGCAAAGGGATCTTCTTGCAATGTGCTCGCTTCTAGCGGTCCAACGAAGGCCTCCTGAAAGTCGATGCCGATCTCAGCGCAGAAAGCGGGGAGTCCAAGGGCCTCCCATGTGGCCTTGGTGCTGGCTTTCCAGTCCGGTGCGCTCATCTATCGACCCTTCGTTTAGTTCGTGACCTAATTGTTATAAACCCTATGCGGGGAATTCATTGACCGCATTATGCCCTATGTGTATCTTTCGGGACAACGTTGTCTCAGATTTTCTTAGGCGACGGCAAAACAGGCCCCGCTCACCAGAGCGGAGCCTTACCCCTTCGAAAGGACCATCTCTACATGGCATCAAAGCGCAACCGCGCAGCCAGTGTTTTGGCAGTCGCTGCAGCAGCTTCACTCGCTGTTGTTGGACTAGCTACACCATCACACGCTGCTAACAAGATCACAATCGCATTCGTAATGGGTGCAGAGTCAGATCCATTCTTCCAGGCTATGAAGGTCGGAGCAGACGCAGAAGCTAAGGCTAAGGGCGTTACCATCGTTTGGCAGGGAGACCCAGCTGTCTACTCACCAGCAACACAACTTCCTATTGCTAACAAGGTCTTGGCTCTAAAGCCACAGGGACTTGTTCTTATCCCAACAGATCCAGTCGCTCTTCAGACAATTAACGACAAGGCAATTGCAGCTGGCATCCCAGTTGTAAACGTTGACACCCACGTTAAGGATCTCTCAAAGACAACTTCATTCATCACCGGCGACAACGCTGACGGTGGAGCAAAGGCTGCTGATGCAATTGCAACAGCAATCGGTTACAAGGCTGGAAAGACATACAAGGTTGTAGTTGGACTTTCATCTGCAACAGCAACAACAAACGTTGCACGCCTTGATGGTTTCTCAGCAGCAATTGCAAAGAAGTACCCAGGTATCAAGATTGTTGATAAGGCGTACTCACTTTCAGTTCCAGCAACAGCTAACACAAACGTCAACAACTGGTTGACCAAGTACCCAGATCTAGCTGGTATCTTCGCAATTGACGGCACCAACGGTGCTGGTGCAGCTGCTGCACTTCAAGCTAAGGGACTTGCTGGCAAGATTGCACTCGTTGGATACGATGCATACCCAACAGTTGTACCTCTAATCGCTTCAGGCGTTTTCACAGCACTTGTTGCTCAGAATCCAGCTGCTGAGGCAAAGCTTGCAATCGACGACCTAGTCGCTGTTATCAACAAGACAGCTGCAGCAAAGTCAATCCAGAAGAACGTTGTTATCCCTAACGTCCTTCTTACAAAGGCAACATCTGCTGCCGACCTAGCTAAGTACACATACGTAGCTAAGTAATTAAGCACGGTAGGCCGGCCAGTTCCTGCAAAGCAGGAGCCGGTCGGCCTACTTTTTAGTTAATAATTATGCAAGGCTTGGTAGTCAAAGGCAGTAATAGCGCCCTAAAGGAGCAAATGTGAGCACTCCCGTAGTTACCCCCAACCGCTTAAAAGCGCTCTTTGGAAATCAGCAATTTATTTTGTTGCTCGTACTTGCAGCGATGGTTGCCTTCTTTACTTGGCGCAATCCAGTCTTCTTTAGCAACGCAGTCTTTGGAAATATTCTTGCCGACTGGTCACCAGTCGTCCTCATTGCCGTCGGTGAATTTTTCGTCATCGTCTCTGGCGGAATTGATCTTTCAGTTGGTTCAACAATTGCAATCTCCGGAGTTGTTTCGGCCTTCTCTATGCGTGCACTCACCGCAAATCATGTTGGCCAAAACCTCACACTTTTCCTTGGTCTTCTTACTTGTGTGGGAATCGGCATTCTCGTTGGTGCTATCAACGCTTTCCTTATTACCAAAGCTCGCGTCGTACCTTTTATTGCAACTCTTACAACTATGGGTGCAGGCGCCGGAATGGCCATTGTGCTCACCGGTGGAAGTCAGATTGGTGATGGCCCCGCAAAAGCTATTTCGCTTTCCGTCCCTGACTTTGGCCCCCTCTCTCGCCCGGGCATCGTGATTGTCTTTATTGTTTTGATTCTCTGGGTAATAATGGGCAAGAACCGCTTCGGCCGCTATACATATGCAATTGGTTCAAACTCATTTGCCGCTCGCGCCGCTGGTATCAACGTTAACCGACACCTTACAAAGGTTTATATTCTCTCCAGCGTTCTTGCTGGCTGTGCAGGTTTCTATTACTACCTACTACTGAGCGTTGGTGCTCCAACTTCAGGACAAGGTGGAGAACTTCAAGCAATTGCCGCGGTCGTTATTGGTGGTACTGCCCTTGCTGGCGGAACCGGAAAGCTTTCGGGAACAGTTCTAGGTGCACTCATTTTGACCACGGTTACCAGCGGTTTGATCATGATTAACGTCGCTGCAAACTGGAAGCAGGTTGTGGTTGCGATTCTTATCGCCGCGGCCGTCATCATTCAAGAGTTCCGTGGCACGGGTGGCCCCGGACCTATCAAGCGTTTACTCTCGAGAAGTTCAAAGTAAGGGACGGGTGAAATAAAATGACAACTGGAAAAGTCCTTTACGAAGTAAAGAATGTCTCAAAGAATTATGGATCTGTACAAGCGCTAACTGGTGTCAGCCTCAAACTCCATGCAGGTGAAGTAATTGGCCTAGTTGGCGATAACGGTGCTGGTAAGTCCACGCTTGTGAAAGTTCTTTCTGGCGCACATCAACCTTCCGAAGGTACCGTCGAGCTCGATGGCGAAGTACGCCAGTGGGATTCACCGCACGATGCCCTAGTTGCGGGCGTTGAAACCCTCTATCAAGACTCTGGTCTTGCTCCTCATCTCTCAGTTAGCTCGAACGTATTCCTCGGTCGCGAAAAATTTAGCAAGGGCCTGCTCGGAAAGCTTGGCTTCCTTGCCCAAAAGGATATGGATCGCATCGCTCATGAGAATCTTGAGAAGGTGGGAATTGCTGTTCCGCAATCAAATCGCTCTGTTTCACAACTCTCTGGTGGTCAGCGCCAAGCCGTAGCAATTGGCCGCGCAGTTTCCTGGGCGAGCAAAGTGATTATTCTCGATGAGCCAACAAACCACCTTGGTGCCCGCCAAGCTGGAGAAGTTCTAGCCGTTATCCAGCAGGCAAAGAAGCGCGGGCTCGGAGTTATCTTCATCTCTCACACCTTGCCACACGTACTTCAAGTAACCGATCGCATCGTTGTATTGCGCCTTGGCAAGATTGTTGCCGATGCGCCAACTTCTACATTCGACGCCGAAAGTTTGCTTGGAACAATTACCGGCCTTATTGAAAAATAAGAAACTTTTGTGACCGTACCTAAACGCGTTCGCCCCACAATGCGCGAAGTTGCTGCGCTCTCTGGGACGAGCCTAAAAACAGTCTCTCGAGTATTTAACTCGGTTTCAACCGTCGACCCTAAATTGGTTGCAAAAGTTGAGAAGGCTGCAAAGAAGTTGAACTACACGCCTAATATGACTGCGGGAAGTTTGCGTAGAACCGATGGCAAGACAAATACGATCGCAATTCTCTTTGAAGATATCTCCAACCCATTCTCAGCCTCGCTCCATCGAGCTTATGAGGATATTGCCCGCGAACGTGGCTATGTTGTCTTCGCCGGCAGTCTGGATGAAGATCCCGCGCACGAGCATGAACTGGTAAAACTCTTCATCTCTAGACGTGTAGATGGACTAGTTATTGCACCTTCTGCTTCTGATCACAGTTACCTCAAACCTGAGCAGAAGGCCGGTGTGCACTTTGGCTTTGTGGATCGCCCACCGGTCAACTTTGCGGCAGATACTGTCCTCTCGACTAATCGTGAGGGAAGTAAAGAAGCAGTCGCACACCTGATCGCTTATGGGCATAAGCGGATTGCTTTTATTGGTGATGACTCCAAGATTTATACAGCTAGAGAGCGCTTCAAAGGCTACGAAAGCGCGATGATAAAAGCTGGCTTAACCATTAATAAGAAGCATCTCTTCGCTGGAGATCAATCAGAGGATGCACTTTTGCGTTCGCTGAAAGAGGCTTTCCAATCTCCCAATCCTCCGACTGCGATTTTCACAGGCCAGAACGTTTTGACCTTGCTTGCAATTCGTGCGCTGAAAGAGTTAAAACTCTCCAACAAGGTTGCGCTTATTGGCTATGACGATATTCCCGCCGGAGATCTGCTCTCGCCAGCGATTTCATTGGTTCGCCAGGATGTGGCAGAGATGGGTCGCAGATCAGCAGAACTTCTCTTTCGGAGAATCGATGGATACACCGGACCAGTGGTTGAAGAGATTGTTCCCACCACATTTNCCCCGCGCGGATCTGGTGAAATTCGCCCTTCTTAGCCGTAAAACCTGCGAGTGCGATAACTCGGACTTATACTAAAGGCTATGGAATCAACTAACCCAGTATTTAAGCGTGGCTATGCAGCCATGGGCACAAACCATCAGACAGCCACAACCGCAATTGATGTAGCTGAACTCGAAAAGGCATACAACGCTCCATCTGCATCCTCCATCACCACAGGTCGCATGACTATTGATGATGTTGTAATCCGAACCTCCATGCTCTTTGTTGTGCTTGTCGCAGTTGGCGCGATTGCCTGGAAGGCCAACCTTGGTGGTGGCTTCTTGCTCATTGGAATTCTCGGTGGCCTCGCACTCGGAATGGTTAACTCCTTTAAGAAGGTTGTCAGTCCGGCACTTGTAATTGCATACGCAGCCTTTGAAGGTTTAGGTCTTGGCGTCATCAGCCATATGTACGAAACTCAATATCCGGGAATCATCNCCCAAGCCGTAATTGGAACGTTGGCCGCATTTGCGGGCATGCTCTTTGCTTACAAGACAAAGCGGATTCGCGTCACCCCAAAGTTCACTCGCGTACTTATTGGTGCGTTGACTGGTTACATGATCCTTGGATTGATTTCTATGTTCTCCGCCTTCGCTGGCGTCGGACAAGGTTATGGTTTCTACGGCGTATCTGGGCTTGGACTTTTGCTCGCAGTTGCAGGTGTTGCCTTTGCATCTTTCTTCTTACTTCTAGATTTCGACATGATTGAAAATATGGTGAAGAACGGTGCGCCTCATCAAGAGGCTTGGCGTGCTGGTTTTGGTCTGATGGTCACCGTTGTCTGGTTGTACATGGAGATCTTGCGATTGATCTCTATTCTTCGCAACGACCGCTAATTACTTAACTGCTCCTCGTCCTGCGTTCTTGTCTCTGGCATAAAGAGAGATAAGACCAGGGCGATGGCGCCGACTCCCATAGTTGTTACAAAGGCCGCCTTGTATGAGTAAGCGTCAGATAACCATCCCAAAAATACTGGCGAGATAATCATTCCGGCATCTCCGGCCATCTGCCATAAGGCAACGACTTGTCCGCCTTTGCCCTTAAAGATATCTCCCACAACATTTGCGTGGCCAGTTCCCATAAAGGCACCGCCTAATCCAAAGATTGCCATGGCGACGAAGTAGTACCACTGGGCGTTTGCTATGACGAGCGCGCCAACGGCTAGGAAGAGAAGAGTAGAGCCAACCATCAGAACAAAACGGCGTCCCTTGTAATCAGATTGGCGACCGGCGTAGAGCAAGATTGCTCCTTGCGCAATCGCCGAGACGGTGAATCCATATCCCACTACTGAAGTTGAACCGTGAAGATTATCTTTTACAAATAGCGGCAAGATGGAATTGCGAAGTCCAAAGAGAATCCAATTGCTGAGGAAGGCAAAAGCTAGAGCTGATCTATATGGAAAGTTCTTAATGGCATCGCGCAGCAGAATGCGATCGGCCGGATTTTGTACATTCTTAATCGACTTACCCATTCGCTTCTCACTCAGGAAGAAGAAGGTAGTCAGGCTGGCGAATGTCAAAGTGATTGCATAAACAAAGAAGGGNGCGCGCAGGGATATTGCGCTTAATAATCCACCAAAAGCTGGGCCAGTGATTCCACCAATGAGGAAACCACTGTTATATAAAGATTGCGCGCGACCCAAATGGTTGTCGGCGACCGAGCGCATCAAGAGCGCGGCAGCAGATACCGAGAACATCGAAGAACCCAGACCTCCGGCAGCGCGGAAGAGAAGTAGTTGCCAATAACTTTGCGCCAGGCCCGCGGCTAGCGAAGAGATTGCCACAAAAAATAATCCAATACCAAGAGTTAGACGCTCACCAAAGCGATCTACGAGTTTGCCTGAGACTAACCCGGAAGCAAACCGGGCAAGCGCGAAGCTAGAGATGATGAAACCAACCGAAGCTTTACTTACATGGAAAGTCTCGGCAAAGAGTGGAATTGCCGGAACGATGAGGCCATATCCGACTGCAACAAAGAAAGCCACCGCCGAAAGGATATAAACCTCTTTCGGCAGTGACTCCTTCTTACTTGTGAAAAGTGGCAATTAAGCCATTGCCTCGCCAGCTGCCTCTTCTTTTGCAGCATGGTGTTGGGCTCCTGTGCGAAGCGGTGTTTCACGAAGGGNGAATGCGAGCAACAATCCTACGAAAGTAATTGGGGCGGCTGCATAGAAGACGATATGGAAAGCCTGCACATATGAGTGCAAGAAAGTCGCCTTGAGTTCAGGTGATACCTTGGAGAGTAGCGCTGGGTTTCCTTGAATCTGATTAGAGAGGGCAGGAGTGAATCCAGCAAGTGCTTGTGGCTTTGATGCGGCAAGCGCCTTAATGCCGCTTGGAAGGTAACGACCGAGGCTATTTGCATAAATAGTTCCGAAGATTGCTACACCGATGGTTGCACCGACTGAACGGAAGAATGTATTCGCGCTGGTGGCAACGCCCATATCCTTAAATTCAACGGCATTTTGAAGTGCAATAACGATAGTCTGCATACAGAAACCAAGCCCAGCGCCAACCAAGATTGCGAAGATAGCAAGCTCCCAGAATGGTGTGGTTTCGTTAAGCAAAGACATAAGCGCAATACCAGTAGTCATCAGAGTTAATCCAATGATTGGGTAGCGCTTGTAGTGACCATGCTTAGTAATCATCTTTCCGCTGAAAATAGACATCGAAACAATTCCGAGCATAAATGGAATCAACTTTAAGCCGGAGATAGTGGCGGAGTTGCCCTTTACGAGTTGGAGATAGAGCGGCATCATCACAATTGCACCGAACATACCTGCGCCAATAATGAAGGCCATTACTGAGGTTAGTGAGACGGTGTGATCTTTGAAGAGGCGCAGCGGAAGCACTGGTTCTGGTGCGCGCAGCTCTTGGAAGCAGAAGGCAACGGTCAAGATTGCTGCGGCGACAAAGGAGATGATGGTCTTGCTATCAGTCCAGCCATTTTGTGGGCCGTAGACAGAGATTGCGAGCAAGAGCGCAGATACACCAGTGACCATAAGAAGTGCGCCGAGGTAATCGATCTTGTGTTCCCGGCGAACTTTGGCAATGTGCAATGAAGCAGAGGTAATAATTAGCGCGGCAATACCGAATGGAAGGTTGATGTAGAAAATCCAACGCCATCCTGCGGTACCCAAGAGGNGATGATGGTCAGAGAAGAAACCACCGAGCAAAGGCCCGGCAACTGAAGAGAGTCCCCAGACCGCTCCAAAGTAGCCCTGGTAGCGACCGCGTTCACGCGGTGAAACGATGTCACCAATTATGACGAAGGTAAGACTCATGAGTCCGCCAGNGCCAAGACCTTGTAGCGCGCGGAAGATGATGAGTTGGTTCATAGTTTGGGCAGCACCTGCTGCAAATGAGCCAATAAGGAAAGTAATGATTGCAAATTGGAAGACCGGGCGGCGACCATAAAGATCGGAGATCTTGCCGTAAAGGGGNGTTGATGCTGTGGAGGTCAATAAGTAGGCGGTGACCACCCATGTGTAGTGGTTGAGACCGTGCAGGTCGACCACAATTGTCTTGAGGGCAGTCGAGACGATGGTCTGATCGAGTGCTGCAAGGAGCATTCCAACCATCAATCCGCTCAGGATGGTCATAATTTCTTTATGGCTCAGTGGGCCAGATTTAACTTTTGTATCTTTAGACATAAACGTCCTTCGGTTTAGATTCGATGCATCGACTATTCAATGGATTCTTGAAGATTTCCTAAAGTGGTTGAATCTTGAACCAGTAGGTTACCGCACCTTAGACTGACCCGCATGAGCAAGAGCATAATTGCCGAAAATTTAGTCAAGACCTACCGCGACGGGCAGGTGAAGGCACTCGACGGACTCACCCTGGATGTGGAAGAAGGCACAGTCCTCTCGATCCTTGGACCTAATGGCGCCGGAAAGACCACTACCGTTCGCGTCCTTGCCACCTTGCTAACTCCGGATTCTGGTCATGCCTCAGTTGCCGGCATCGATGTTGTAAAAAACCCCAAGCAGGTTCGCGAAATCATTGGACTCTCGGGTCAGTATGCAGCAGTTGATGAGACCTTAACCGGTTGGGATAACTTGGTGATGTTCGGTCGCCTCTACCACTTAAGCGCGGATGCAGCGAAAGTTCGTGCAAGTGAATTGCTCGAGCAATTTGGTTTAAGCGATGCGGCAAAGCGCCCAATCAAAACCTACTCCGGCGGTATGCGTCGGCGCCTGGATCTGGCGGCTGCGTTAATTGTCCGACCCAAGGTGCTCTTCCTTGATGAACCCACCACTGGGCTTGACCCACGAGGTCGCCTAGATATGTGGGCGGTAATTGAAGGCCTCGTAAAAGATGGAGTAACTCTCTTATTGACCACTCAATACCTCGAAGAAGCTGATCAGCTTGCCGATGACATTGTTGTGGTTGATCGAGGCAAAGTAATTGCACGAGGTTCATCTGATGCACTTAAGCAACAAGTTGGCGGCGAACGAATTGAGCTGGTCGTGGCTGAAGCAGATATATCAGGCGCTCGCGAAATTATGGAACGAGTGACAAAGAGTTCTGTGCATCTCGATGCTGGACTTCGTAAATTATCTGCCCCGGTCAACAACGGAAGCGCGGCGCTGATGGATGTAATACGCGATTTTGATGCTAAAGGAATTCATCCACTTGATATTGCGATGAAGCGCCCATCACTTGATGATGTATTCCTATCTCTGACCGGACACGTTGCCGAGGTAGAAGAAGAGAAACCCAGTAAGAAGAAAGGGGGCCGCAAGTGAAATCGCTAGCCCTGCGTCCAATTACTGATGCGCTGATTATTACTAAGCGCCAGCTTCAACAACTCACTAGAGTCCCAGAAGTCCTTATTTTTAACACTATCCAGCCGGTGATGTTCGTGCTGCTCTTCCGCTATGTCTTTGGCGGACTTGGAGACGGAATTCCGGGTGGATATGTTCAACTCTTGATGCCGGGCATCTTCGTTCAAACCGTTACCTTTACTCTGGCCGCTACTGCTCAAGGCTTAGCGGAAGATATGCAGAAAGGTTTAATCGATCGATTCCGATCCTTGCCGATGGCTCGATCTGCCTTCGTCATTGGTCGTACTTTGGGCGATGGCCTACTCAATATCGTTGTGCTTGTCGTTATGGGAATCACTGGCTACCTCGTTGGCTGGCGTCCAACTTCCGGAGTCGCCCATATTCTCTTTGGCTTCTTGATGTTGCTCTTCTTTGGTTACGCCCTTTCCTGGGCGGGAGTTTTTGCCGGGTTGATGGGCAAGGATGCGCGAGTAGTCGCCAACATCTCCTTCCTCTTTACCTTCCCGCTGACATTCCTCTCCAATGCATTCGCCTCAACCACAACAATGCCAAAGCCACTTCAATACTTTGCCGAGTGGAATCCGGTTTCAACCATGGTTGCGGCAATTCGTCAGCTATTTGGCTTTCACAATAATTTTGGTGTGACTGCTCACTCGTTCCCGAGCTCACATCCAATACCAATGTCATTTATTTATATGGTTTTGTTGATGGCGGTATTCATGCCGCTCAGCGTTCGTAAGTATAAGAACGCTTCGAAAAAGTAAAAACTTATTTAAAAGTAGGTTTGCGCTTCTAAGATTGCGACTTTAATTTCCTTGCCATTAGGGGCAACGAAAATTACGCTCTCGCCGACTTTGGCGCCATGAACTGCTGCACCTAGTGGGGATTTTTCGCTGTAGACATCGACATCATCGGTAGAAATTTCACGAGAGCCGAGTAAGAATTTCATCTCTTCACCGGAAATATCTACTGTGATTAACATGCCGAGTCCAACAACGCCAGATTCTCCAGCAGGTGGAGTTCCGACATGAGCATTTTCGAGCATGTGGCGAAGTTGTCGAATCCGAGCTTCGGTCTTGCCCTGCTCATCTTTCGCGGCGTGATAGCCACCGTTCTCCTTTAGATCACCTTCGGCGCGGGCAGCCTCAATCTTCTTCACGATATCTGCGCGGCGCGGACCTTCGAGCTCGGCAAGTTCGGCAGCAAGTCGATCTGCTGCTTCCTGAGTGAGCCAGGTCTGGGTCTTTTCGGTGCTCATAAGGTTTCGAAGTTTAGGGCTTGCTAGGAGCAATTCTCAATTCCCGCACTTACCGCAAGCAAGCGAGTGGGGATAATGACCGTACGGGTGGTGTGCGCGTGACCGGTGGGGATTGAATCGACCAATTCGCCAACAACGTTAGTTCCATAGTCATGGGCAATTAAGCGACAGGTATGCGCAATTGATGAATCCTTAAACTCTAAGGAATAGCGCACGGATACCTTGGTTGAATCAATGGCGTTAAAGGAGATCAGAGTTGATCTGACTGCAGGCTTTGCATAAAAGTTTGCGCTCCAAAAAAGCCAGCCACCGCCGATTAGAGCAAGAAAGATTGCTGGTGCAATCCATCGCCTATGGGAGTCGGTCGCAATTCCATAGCGCTCTCGAAGGTATTCGCTTCTTTCACGAAAATCTTCGGGGCGGCCATTGGAGCTCATAAGTGCAAGCCTACCGCCGGCAGTAGTATTAATCCTATGCCTGCTCAGACCGATATCCCTGCCGGAGTCGCTGGTTCAATCACGATGATCGTGCTGACCATCGCAGTTGCACTTTTACTTACCAGTTTCTATCGCCGTTACAAGCGTGCGGCAAAGAGCGAAGATGAGACAACTCAAAACTAAATCCATATTCACGGTGTTGCTGGTGGCAGTACTTACATTCACTTTCTTCGAATTAGGTATTTGGCAACTTCACCGAGCTGAGCAATCACATTCACTTTCGCACAACCAACCAGAGAAGCCAATAGTTGCGTTGAATTCAATTGCAACGGCAGATTCAAATCTCGCACCCGATGCAGTCAATCGAATTGTCAGCGTCATTGGTCGATACGTACACACATATGTAGCACAGGGACAATTCCCGCTCAGCAGCAATGGAGCGAAGAGTAAATATCCACGCTCGCTAGAAGTTCGTTTGCTACAAATTGGTAACGATAAGGGAATTTTGGTCGTGCGCGGATTAGAGCAAAGCGTTCCCCAAACTCTCAATGAGAAAGTTTCGATTGTCGGTCGACTTTATCCGCGCCAGAGCGCTGACTTTGCGGTAGCAGGAAATGACGAACTTTCACGAATTGACCCAGCATTAATTGTTGGGGATACCAAGCTCAAGCTTCTCGATGGCTACATCATCGTCCGGAGCGAGCAGACGGTCATGGGGCAGAGCATTTCCGATGCACCAATTGCTACCCCCCAAATCCATTCAGCGGTAGCCGGTTTCTATTGGCAGCACATCTCCTATGTAATTATCTGGTGGTTAATGGCGCTGATTGTGATTGCACTCCCCATATTTTCCAGAAAGGCGGATAAAGTAGAGGCATGAGTACAGATTCAACAACCTCCAGCAAGTATCCAAAAGGACTGGAAAGCGCAATGCGCAGGTATCGCGTTATGGCGATCTGGGCCGGCGTAATGTCATTACTTCTTTGGTTTGTTGATCTTCCGATTAAATATATCTGGCCTAATTCTTCTCTTCACAACGCGGTTGTGTGGATCCCGATTGTCCATGGATTTACATATCCAATTTATGTACTGGCCGCCTTTCACTATTGCATCAAGGCGCGTAAATCGTTTGCGACCACCGTGGCCTTTATTTTGGCGGGCACCCTGCCTGTCGCCTCATTTATTGCAGAGCGCCGGGCTATTGCTGAATTTAAAGCTCGCGCTTAAATCTGTTCTCTATCCGCTTTATGAGCGCAGACTCTTTGAGCAATTAGATTTTGCCGAAACCCCGCACCATATTGGCGTAATTCTCGACGGCAATCGTCGCTGGTCAAAGGCCAATCCCGCAATTGATGGCGACACTTCATCGGCGCGCGGCCATAAAGTTGGCGCATCGAAGATTGTAAATTTGTTGGAATGGTCTGAACAAACTCAGGTAAAAGTAGTCACCCTCTGGTTGCTCTCAAATCAAAATCTGCACCGCCCACAGGAAGAGCTCGCTCCGCTCTTACAAATTATTGGTGACACCATTGACGAACTTGCCGCAAAGGGACGCTGGCCAATTCGCCCCGTGGGTTCGATGGAGTTATTGCCGCCACATCTACGCGAGCGCCTCGCCAAAGTCGCGGAAGAGACCAAGGAGATTGATGGCGTCGTGGTCAACGTCGCGGTGGGTTATGGCGGCCGGAGCGAGATTGCCGATGCCGTTAAATCTCTGATTCTTGATAAAGCTCATGAGGGTTTATCACCCGAGGCAATTGCGCAATCAGTCTCGGTCGATGAGATCAGCAAACACTTATATACCGCTGGGCTGCCAGACCCCGATCTTGTTATACGAACGTCAGGTGAACAACGGCTCGGCGGNTTTTTGCTCTGGCAATCTGCGCACTCTGAGTTCTATTTCTGCGAGGCATATTGGCCAGATTTTCGCCGGGTAGATTTTTTGCGCGCGTTGCGGGCATATTCGCAACGTCACCGTCGCTTCGGAATATAGTGAATCCACTCTCTTAGAGAATGGGACGGACGCACTTGTCACAACCGGCGAAGAAGTCAGCTAAAGGCCGCAAGACATATGTATTAGATACCAGCGTTTTGCTGGCGGANCCCGGGGCGCTCACAAGATTTGCCGAACATCGAATCATCATCCCGATTGTTGTCATCGGTGAACTTGAGACCAAGCGCGACCATCCCGAACTTGGTTATTTCGCCCGAAATGCCCTTCGTACGCTCGATGATCTTCGTATCTCTCATGGCCGGCTCGATGAGGAGATTGACCTCAACGATAAGGGCGGCTCGCTCAAGGTAGAGCTCAACCNCTCCGACCCATCAGGTTTACCGATGGGCTTCTTGCGAGATGGCTCCAACGATTCACGAATCTTGGCTATCGCCCGCAACTTAATGGCCGAAGGCCACGATGTAATTTTGGTGACCAAAGATCTTCCACTTCGAGTTAAGGCATCTTCGGTTGGCGTGGAATCCGAGGAGTATCGCGCCGAACTTGCCGCCACCAGTGGCTGGACTGGCATGGTCGAGGTAGATGTACCGGGCACCGTGATCGACGCCCTTTATGAGAGCTCGAAAATTCCTCACGCCCTTGCCACCGAACATCCGTGTCATACCGGAATCGTGCTTCACTCAGAGAAGGGGAGCGCGCTCGCTCGCGTCACACCAGATAAGAAGTTGATTTTGGTGCGGGGCGACCGCCAAGCCTTTGGCCTCCACGGTCGAAGCGCCGAGCAACGAGTCGCGCTAGATATCTTGCTCGATAATGAGATTGGCATCGTCTCATTGGGCGGCCGAGCCGGAACCGGAAAGAGCGCCTTGGCGTTAAGCGCCGGGTTGGAAGCGGTTCTAGAAAAGCGCCATCACAAGAAAGTGGTCATCTTCCGCCCGCTCTATGCCGTTGGCGGCCAAGAACTTGGATACCTGCCGGGCTCGGAGAACGAGAAAATGTCGCCCTGGGCACAGGCGGTCTTTGACACTTTAGGAGCTTTGGTCAGCGAGAGCGTGATCGAGGAGATCATTGAACGCGGGTTGATCGAAGTTCTTCCACTGACCCACATCCGTGGCCGCTCCCTGCACGACTCATATGTCATCGTGGATGAAGCCCAATCTTTGGAGCAAGGCGTTTTGCTGACCGTGCTCTCTCGAATCGGCCAGAACTCCCGGGTCATCTTGACCCACGATGTTGCCCAACGCGATAACTTGCGCGTTGGTCGTCACGATGGCGTCGCCGCCGTCGTTGAATCGCTCAAGGGGCACCCACTCTTCGCCCACATCACCTTGACCCGCTCGGAGCGCTCGCCAATTGCCGCGCTGGTCACCGAAATGCTCGAGAATCCGATCAACTTCTCCGACTAATTGGCCTTGGTTACGGCGTGTCAGAGGGCATTTTCTTACGCTGAGCGACATAACGGGAATATCGGACATCCCTGAGTCTGACCTGCATTTTTAATTAGCCCCTTTCCTGTGAGATAAATCTTTTTTTGAGGCTAAGGGGGCGAAAATTTGCCTCATCTTTGCCAGCCTGTAACTCTGTAGCCCGTTGCCTCACCCAAAAGAGGCCAAGAGTGCAGGAAAGGTAGGTCGATCAATGGTTGCAAACGCTCGCATTCACGCCATCGGCAAGAGCCTTCGCCGTCCTGCCTATGCCGTAGTCGCCGCCGGACTATTCGCCACCCTCTCGTTGGTCGATGCCACTTTCGCGCAGACCGCCCTTTCAACTTCTGTGAGCATCCCTGATGCCTTGATCGTCGGCGATCCTGGGGCC
>JGI24890J29729_1000490_pt1 | contig 24314 bp, 28 predicted proteins | sample FreactcultureFD7_FD_29729 | JGI IMG/M metagenome (IMG submission 29729)
AAGGTAAAAGACATATTGCTCGAAGAGGCGCTAGATAGTTGTCTATCGCCTGAACAAGTCTTGAGCCATAGCAGGCGTCAAGACATCCTGTGGACACGCTACCGCATCTATTGGCGTGCGAGGCGTGAGACGGGCGCGAGCTATCCTCAGATCGGACGCGTGTTAAAGCGCGACCATACAACAGTCATACATGGTGAGCGATGCTACCAAGCGAGGTTGGATGGCAAAGAATACAGGAAGCCAGGGCGAGAGCTTGGCCACAATAATAGCAACAGTCATAATTGAAATACTACTGGGGGTTAAGTGAACCACTTCAAAGAGCAATACGAGCGTATGCAGATCACTATTCCAGATCTGCCGCGCGCTGAACCCTGCTATAAAGTAAACGCGCCCTTGTGGCGTTTCTGGCAAACTATAGCCCATACGCCANAGCACCCCATAATGACAGAGCAAGAGATCGTGCGACGCTTAGANTTGCTTTACATGGGCGACGGCACNTGCTAAAAAGGAGGCGTAAACCTCCCCCTTGGCCTCGCGTCTTCCCCTAGCGCGGGGCCTTTTTTATTGGAAAGCTATAAGGCTGGAATTGATCCGCTGGCATAATAGCATCGCCCATGTTGAGCATAGTGTTAACAGGGCGCATCTGATATAACCCCATCTGCATAAGATAAGGCGTGAGCCAATCGCGCATGGCATTAAGGCTATGCTGATAACCGTAACCGGGGTTGTAATCTTGCGCGGTCTGAGGTTGATACTGCGGCAACGATTGTTGAAATTGCTGGCGCTTTGCTAAAAAGTCTTTTGTCGCCTGACTGTTAAGAAGCGCCGCTATAGGGTCTTCTTCTTTATCTATCGTGAGCTTTGCCATGACTGAGTCCGAATACAGACGCCAACTGAGACAANTACAACAAGAAATCTCTCAGTCATATCTTAAAGGATATGAGGAGGCGAAGCAACGATACGGCCACGACATTAACGCTTTGAACGACGATATACGCCGCTTGCGTTACGCGGTCGAGCTGGCGATAGAGCTGGTTGACCCCACTGACAGAGCGCTGATAATAAAAGCATTAAGACTATCTGCATAGCCCTTCCTCGCAAGTGTGATATATAATTTTTGCGGCCTGGCACGATGCCAGACCACAAAGNAGAACACTAATTAGGACGGAGCGCAATAANATTGTTCTCATTAGGGGCATCCTCGACCATACGACGCAACTCGGCTTTGCTGTGGTGCGCCATCTCAGGCGCAACAAACACATGCTTTTTGTTGGGGTGCTGCGGCGCGTGAATAAGACCCAAATCGCGCCACTTAGCTTCTTTGAGCGCATGTAAAAGCGCGGGCTGTGGGATTTTAACTCCTAACGGCGCAAGCGAAGCAAGCTGTTTGCAAACCTTGAACCAAGGCCCGCCAATGACACCCTTGTTGAAAGGATAATGACGGTTCTCGATCTCATCAAGAATAAAGCTCTCAGCGGTGCTCATGCCGGAGCTTATCATCGTGCGCTTGAAATCAGTCTCAAGCGGTGTCGCTGACGGGTTGAACTTAGACACATCGCGCGCGTTGAGCCAGCCAGCGATAGCCTCAAAGCCGCCTGCCTTATACCAGTCCCACATGGCAAGCGCGGCGTCGGGCGACATCTGAGGCGCGCGCGACCACACACANAACCAGCGACGGTCTTGCGTCGGAAGCGTGATCGGTACAGGGTCGTTCGTGAACGCCAGCACGAACAGGCGGTTCACCATGTCATAGGGATGCAAGCCCTTGCGATTGATCTGTAGCGTGTCAGGCGGCGCAGCGATGATAGGCTTGAGCTTGTTGGCTAGCGCGCGGCGCTCGCGCGCGTCAGGCTCTTTAAGCTCGTTAAGGATGAGGATCTCGCTCTCTAACGCGTAACCCCACTGGCTCTGCAAGTTGTCCGAGTCAATGATACCCCGGTTGCGCGCGGTAGGGCCACACACAGACCATATGAAGGGAGCCCACATGGTATCTTTACCGCAGCCCTCATCGCCGCCATGCAGGACAGCGTGGTTGATCTTGATCTTAGGATGCTGGAGCTTGTAAGCCATGACGTTGAGGATATGCTCACGCTCGCGCACGTCAGGCACAAGCAGCTCGCAGTGATCAAGCCATTTCTTGATGTTACCACTGCCGCGCTTTGGCCGCGCGTCAACCCATCGGTTGCCGAACACATCGCCGTTGATGTCGTAAACCAGTGGATCTTCGCCAGCGGCATAGGTCAGACCTTTGAGGATCTTACCGTTTGTAGCTGTGCGGTGCTCGTCGAACCATGTGGCGGCTTCAATGCGCCGCGCTTTACCGTGTAATGATGTGCACTCGACATGACGAAACACAGCGTTAAACACGCCGCGCGACATATCGTTGCGCGTTTCCATGTCAAAAAAAGAATCATCCGACATAATGTAGGCGTAGCGCTTAAAAAACTGCTTACGATCCAGCCGACCGGCTTGGCGGCGCTCGACCTCCTCAACTACATGCTCGGCATCGTCTNTAAACATGGTGTTAGGCGGCAGCTTGGCCTCCATGCGCGCCATTTCAACGGCGATGACATCATCACGCAAACCGGGCTTGACGTTAGGACCGCCATTGTCGCAAACCCACTGGAGGAACGCAGCGCTGGTCAGATGCTCGCAATGACCATGGTAACAACAAAATGCGCGATTAAGGGGATTATAGCGTGCCTCAACTTGACCATCCGTATGTTCTGCATTGTTCGGGCAGATAACGCCGAGCCAGCCTTCTTGATTGACTTGCGATAGAACAAGGTTCTGTTCGTTGAGCCATTGCAACACGGTGTCCGACCCGGTGTCGCGCAATGTGATCGAGAGAACCGCGCTGGTATCTGCTTCATCGGGGGTTACTCCTAATGCCTGACAAATCTCAGGCAGCGTATATTCTAACCCTTCTTGGAATTTAACGAGGCGCGCTTGGAAATTATCGCGTCCCGGCTTGAGGTTAACGCTACCTGGCAGACGGCAATTACGAACAGCATTGGTAGCACCAGGATCAGTATAACCGCTTTTAGCAATGGCCGTAATAGCTGCACAATATTCTCCCTTGGTTGGTTGTTCCTTAAACGCATAGCCCCACTGAAACGATCCAAGGCTTGTCTCGATGATCCATGTTGGCTCTAACGGCGGCTCTTTGGACTTCGTGCCAATATCGTCCAACATCATAAACGCGACGAACTCGCAATTAGACGACGACGCCGATGGCCGACCATCCTTGAACCGATCTTTAATAAACAGACCTGTATTTACATACCATGCTTCATCATCCTTACGCTTATGCGTTGGCAAGTAAGCAGGCCAAGTATATTTAGGCGAGCCATCAAGATGAAACCCGCCGCTTGANTTTTGTTTTACGATTAAGAGAGTCTCGCCTTCAGGCGCGAGCTTGCATAAATAAGGTAATAATTTATTTTCCATATCTCCCCATAACCCCCNCTTCAACTTCTAATGGTAAACCCTTCGCCCATGCAGGCGGCGTTGTCATTATTTCTTCTAATCTTTTCTTAGTTTCCTCCGGCTGATNTGTCTCAACAACGATCTCGTCGTGAACATGCAAAACAACATTAAAATTCTCATCATCAAGACGCCTGAGAGACGCACGCAAAAGATCGTGAGCAGTAGCCTGCGTGACATTNTCACAGGCTAGTCCTCGCCAGAGCCGGGCGCGAGGCCATTCCTTGGCGTCAGCCGCAGGCTTCCAACTCGCTTTGGCGTATGTGATATTGTCGTCTTCAAAACGGGCATAAGGGTAACAAAGAACGCGCCCAGACGGGAGAGAATACCAAAGATGCACGCCGTCGAATAGATAGGATATGCGCCCGGCAGTAAATATTCTGTTCTTGTTCCGTAGCGCGCGCGTGTAAGCCACTTCAAGACCTTCCCAAAATGGGACAGCCCACGGATTAGCCACACGCCACGCGTTCACCATCCGCCGCGCTTCAGCCTCTGGCAAATGTAAACCATAAGCCCGTCCCATAGCAGCGAAAGCGCCAACGCCGCCACCAAAGCCGCAGGCTAGCTCCTGCACTTTACCGATCTGTCGCTGATCTTTAGAAATATCATCATATGATATATGAAAGGTTGCGGAAGCGTTTGTTTTATAGACGTCTAACCCTGATTCGAAGATCTTTAACTTACGTTCGCCCTGCNCTGAATCTGTAAGCCAAGGGTTGACACGACCCTCGATGGCTGACCAATCCGCGACGACAAATGAAGATCCGCGCTCTGGTATAATAGACGGGCGCAACATGCTCTTGAGAACGTCAGTGATACGTTTGCCATATGTCGGAACGATCTTGTGCCCGCGCACCATAGCCGTCCGAACGGCTTCGGGGTCGTCAGCACATTTGCGGGTAAAGTTATGCACCTGTGCGCCATATGATGACGCGCGGCCTGTAGCGCTACCGCCAGCAAACACAAACGCGCCTCTAACGCGGTGGTCTTCACAAGCAAGGTCAGAGAGGCGCGTAAACTTGGCTACAGAAGAAGCCCATAGATCGTCAGCGCATTGTATAACTTCGGCCACGTCCGGCGGCACTTGTTCAGGATCATCCATCGCCAGAAGATTTGCACGGACGGTCTTGTCAATCGAATATTTATCATCGCGCTCCATGAGCTTGAGCGCTTCAGGGCCGAGTCGGTCTTGGACCCATTGACGCATCTTAGGTGATCTGACCGACGTGATCTCACCTTTCGTCACCTCCCTGACAATACGCTCGATCTCTAATGATTCATCGGCAGCGTATCTGACAGCGGCTTGACAGAGAAAAGAGTCAACCATCACGCCACGATCATTGATACGCTCGTTGACATGATAATCCAAAAGTTCTTCGTCGGTAAGTTCTCGCATTGCTTTAGACGCCGCGCGCATAACACGAACGTCTTGTTCACAATATTCAATCAACTCTGGTATCAGCTCATCTTTAAACGGCGGCATACAACATTGACGCACCAAATAATTACCGCGATGATCTTTCTTCATGCCAGTGTTGGCAAAACGGCCAACATCTTCAAGCGCACCAGGCGCACAGTTTGCACGCGCTTGTGCAGCGGTGCAGTAAAACTGTTCTAATGGTATCGGCATCTGAAGCACATGCCAGAATATAAGCCGCTCAAATGCAGCGTTGTGCGCCCGGATCTGACCGTTCCACTTCAATGCCTGACAAATTGAATGTGGCAACGGTTCGCCCGGACGCCACGTCTGCACAGGCCCGTCGTCTATGGCATATGACATGCACAACACTTCTGTTGTGTTATGCCGCGCGTAATTATACACGCCCGCNGTCTTGAGATCGCACGCGCTGCGCGTCTCAAAGTCAAGCCAGATAGTCATTTTTTCTTTCTTCTATGAGCGCGGCCAATGACGGAACAACGCGTCACGCCTATGTTATCTGCAATCCAAGTAAATGACTTGCGACGATCACGCCAAAAATCAACATATGCGTCTAATTCTGGCGTCCATATAATCACATGATTCTTTTTCTCAATCGGCGGGAGCGTCATATCTTGTTCCAACTGTCTGGCCGTAACGGTTGCTGTAATACATGCCATACTCATCGCCTACGCCCGCAGCGACCATGCGCCCGTTGCGGTCGTAGATAAAAGTCTGTTCGCCGTAGTTCATTTCAGTGAAGCGGTTCGTCTCCACCTCCTGTGCTTTCAAAGGCTGTGCGATAAGCGTCAACGATACGATCAAGAACGAATAGTATTTCATCTGGCCTCTCATGTTTGTCTGAGTATTCTTTGATGGTAAATAGTAGATCGCCCATCAGTTGCTTTAGTCGTGTCTCTTCATCCANCCGTCTCTCCTAGTGCTTTACGAGCGGCGCGTATGTCTTCCGCATTCACCATAAGCCAATCGTAATCGTCAGGATTTGCGGTATCTGGCGCTCTTGTCAGAAACGGTTTCAAGACATTCCGCAGCCGCTCGTTCTCTGCGCAGAGACGTTCTAATTCACCTTCGTTATCTTCGCGTCCCATACCACTGACTCCGTTATCTTTGTTGGATCTGTTGCGTCTTGCGTTAAGAATTGCGTCTTGATCGGCCCGACACCGAGCGCCATCCAGTAGCGCGCGCCGGTCGCCGGCTTGCCATCCCAACCTTGCAAATAGCTGAACTTGATAACGTCTTGGTAATAAACGCCAAGCACTTCCATCTGTGATATGTGTTCATCAAATAAAACAACTTGTTCGCCGTTACTGGTCGCTGGGGGCCAACAACTAAAGAAATCGAACTTCGGCCTATTTTTATATACGCTTTTAACTTCTTGAAATTCGCCCCAACCAATCGGCGGATTCAAAACAACCTTCTTATTGTTCGGATAATCATCGCGCCATTCAGCAATGCCAAAGCCAGTACGATATTGATAATACCAACGATTTAGCCAATTATTGTTCGAGTCGTAGTTATTATACAACATCGAATCAGAGCCTTGATCGTATGAAAATACCGATGTAAATGATGGCGCTGATATGCAAGTATAATCAAACCGACGAAGCTCATGTGTTTTAAATAAAGGCCAATAAGCAGGCACAAATATCTTACTCATTTCTTTAACCCCCTAATGGTATGCTTGAGTTTTTTAATCTGCTTACGAAGTTTTTTAAGCTCTACAAGAATATGTTGTAATTCAGTCATCGTAACCCCCAGAGAAAAATGGGGGCTTGCGCCCCCACTCTATTAGCTACGACGACGCCGTCCGGTGTCAGGACTCGCTACCTTTTCTGTCACTTCTTCATCACCATCCATGCCAATAAACTCAACAATATCAAACAGCGGCGTATATACGCGGCCATATGATTTATGAGAATAATGATCGCTGCCGAGCTTAACGACAGCCACGGGCTTAGACTGATCTTGATCTACTTGCTCTGCTATCTTCAACGCCAGCGCGTGCATAGAACGCTTGCCGCCGACTGATGTTGTCGCAAAACGCGCTTCCATGCCTTTGTCTTCACCAGACAAACATTTAAGCGCCATGCCNACCTGTGGTTGCCAACCAGCCTGTGCGCCTGGCGGTGGCAAATCTAACTCAGGTAATGGGTCAGAGATCGGCACCATCTTTTCGGCTAATACTTCGCCTGTTCCCCAAGCGATGTAGCCATGCACAAATGAATAAGGATTGATCGCCCAAAGCGTATCTTTCTCAACTTCAGTCTGATCCGCGCCATAGACCCAGTGACCAGTTTTATCCATTTTAAGAATAACGCTGCCGACTGGCCCAATGTCCGACTCAATCGAACGTAGCGCTGCCGATAGTGACTGCGCTGATGGAAGATTAGCGCCACCAAATTTTACAAGATTAGACATTACTTTACCTCAAGTTTAGAGAAGGCCCGACGAATGTCAGAACCTATTGTAACGACGGCAGGGCGCGGATCTGACTCCGGCGCTATTGTGTTACCCGATGAAATGGCGACAACGTGATCTCTAGGCAGCTCTAGCTTGTGCTTTTTGAGCACCTTCTCTAGCTGCGCTGGCGACCGTAGTTTAGTCTCCATTAATTCCGATATATCCAAGCCCATTTGCTCAAGAGACTCACGCGCCCCTTCTTCATTAACCCACTGTCGGGTAGCGCGTTTTGGGACAAGTTTGAATCCTGGCACGGCAATACCGTTTTCAAGTGCTTGTTGTGCTTGCTCTCGAACAGCTTTAATCCATTCTTCAAGACGATCTGCAATAACAAGTGCATTGCCATAGCCCTCCGGTGTTATAGTGTTGAGCTTAGTTCTCAACGCCCTATCAGCCTCGCCTGTCAATACAGGACAGATTGCCTTAGCAGCACACCAGCGACAATGATCGCCAGCGGCTAACGGTGCGTTTGGCGCGAGCGCTGCTTGGACGGCTGACTGTAGCTCACGCTCAAAGTTCTTAATGCGACCGGGCGTTGTAACCCAACGCTTGACATGCGGCGGTTGGACAATGATGCACTCGATCTCAGTCGTGCCCTCGAACGCCCAACGGGCTTCTTCAGTCCGCATAGCCGCAGCGGCATAAAACATAAGTTGATGGTTTTCGACAGCATCCACCGCCACCCCATCACCGAACTTCCAATCAAGAATAATTGCACGATTCCGAATACGACCAATGAGGTCACAGGAGCCAAATACATTCGCTAAAAATCCTCCGAAATGGACGCGGAGTTCGGTTACAAACTCAAGCTGATTGTCAGGATCAATTTCTGCTAATGCTTCAAGAGCGGGGCGCAACTTACGATCAATAAGATCGTTGCCCAAACCAAAATCATCCTCAGATGCACGATTAGTGAGTATCTGGTGGATGGCGTCATGTAGTAACGTGCCTTCTTCCGCATACTTAGACGTCGGCTTTGGAGGAACTTGTTGGCACAGTTTAACGCTGCCGGGACAATTTATAACACGTTTGGCTGTAGATCCGCCAACAATATCTGAATGTGACATTTGACTTTACCTCTCTATATTCTCATACTAGACAATTCTTTACAGATGTGTCAATAAGTTTTTTATGGCAGATCTTGAAAAAGATATTGAACGCTACTTTGTCAAGTCAGTTCAATCACTTGGCGGCATAGCCTATAAATTTAATAGCATGAGCAATCGCGGCGTGAGCGACCGCGTGGTCTGTTTGCCAAATGGCGAGACATGGTTTGTAGAACTAAAGAGAGAAGGCGGCAAACTATCAGCGCTGCAAAAGATCTTTGCTGATGACATGCAACGTCTCAATCAAAACTACGCCTGTTTATGGAATAGGGAGCAAATAAATAAATGGAGTTGCGACCGTATCAGCATGAAGCCGCAGATTTCCTTTACGCCCATGACCGAGCCATGATCCTAGCGCCAGTTGGCGCGGGTAAAACAGCAATAACATTGACGGCCATGACTGAAATGCTGCGTAGCGGGTTTGTAGACCGCTGGCTCGTATTAGCGCCCAAGCGCGTTTGCACGGACGTATGGAAACAGGAAGGCGCNAAATGGTGTCCTGAGTTTGAAATAGCTATTGCTGTCGGCACGCCANCACAACGCAAAGCGGCGTTTGATTCGGATGCTGATATTGTAGTAACAAATTATGATAACATTCCATCAATAGTTGGTAATTTTGACGGGGTTGTATTTGATGAACTAACGCGGCTTAAAAATCCAAGCGGCAAACGTTTTAAAATATTAGAGAAAATGCTTGACAAGTTTGACATTAGATGGGGCTTGACCGGATCATTTACGTCTAATGGAATTGAAGATGTGTTTGGGCAATGTAAAGTTATTGATAAAACAATCTTAGGCCGGTCTAAAGGCGCATTTTTACAACAATATTTTTGCTGCATTAACCGTGAGTATGGTCAGTGGGAACCCTTACCGCGCGCGCTTGAATATATTATGAAGCAAATTAAACCGTGGACGTATGTATTAGAGCCTGGCGAATATAAAAACAAACTACCGGAATTGCACACAATCAAAATGTGCGTTGATATGCCGGATAGAAAATCATACGATACTATGAAAAAAGATTTCGTGATTGATGTAGGTCAAACAATTACCGCTGCAACAGCGGCTGCAGTTACAAACAAACTACAACAACTTGCTGGCGGATTTGTTTATGGCCCCAATGGCCCTGAATGGATTTCAGATCACAAGTTTGATGTGTTGCATGAAATTTTATCTGAAAATCAACGCGACAATACAATTATTGTTTACAATTATAAAGAAGAGTTGGCTGAACTTCAACGACGATATGCGCATGTTCAAACAATAGATACGCCGAACGCGGTTNAACGATGGAATAAAGGCGAGATAGAACTATTAGCGATACATCCTAAGAGCGCCGGGCATGGTCTTAACCTACAGTTTGGCGGCAATAAAATAATATTTCTGTCTTTGCCTTGGTCGCTTGAGCTTTATGAGCAGACAATAGGGCGGTTGCATCGCAGCGGGCAAACGCGCGACGTGTGGTGTTATGTCATCATCTGTAATAAAACTATTGACCAAAGAATCTTTGATGCGTTATACGATAAGAAATCTCTATCGGAGTTAGCTTTAGATGAGCTGTCATAGTTGGCGAACACTGAATGAAGCCCTAGCGGGCTACACGGAACAAGAGGTGCTGGACCTCTTGGAAGACGAGCGTTTAAATGCTCGGCGTTCTACAATCATTATACGTTTGCATCAGCGTTATACGACGTTGCGAATGTTGCGTGAGCGGGACGAATTGTTAAAGGAAATAGAAAATGAATCCGAACGATCTATTGAAACAAGCGAGCGAGCTGATAGGCGAACGCGGCGCTGACTACGGGGGAATCGANAATAACTTTCAGCTTATCGCTGATATTGCATCGTTGCGTCTTGGCCGCGATATTCATCCTTATGAAGTTGCGGTAATCATGGTGAGCGTCAAAAACGCGCGTAACTTTGCTAACCCGTCGCATATGGACAGCCGCCTTGACGCCATGAACTATGAGGCGTTTGCCGCGTTGTTTGCTAAAGATTACGAGCAACAAAAGTCTACGGCTAACGCTGATATAGATTATAAGCGCCGTAAAGACTTTAAGGCTGCGGTAATGTCAAAACCTAAGACCGATCTTTTGACGGAAACTGTGACAACTCTCCGGTCGGTTGAGTCTTAAAGCTACGTCGAACAGCGGCTAGCATCATCAATGCTTCCTTGCGTAAGCTCTCGTCCGTAATATGGTCGGCTAACGCAAGGAGCTTTGTAAACGAGTTACAGCGCGCAGCTACAGGATCTATGTCGGCTTCTTCAATAATGTCCGGGCCATCATACAAATCTTCATCATCTTCGGCGCTCATTATTTCTTCCTTTTCTTAGAGGAATCATAATCTCTACGAAGCGCGTCTAGTATGATGACGCCTTTTTCTATCGTCGGCGCGCAGAACACCCGCCCACGCGACGTGTCTGGTTCTCTTGGATCTATGATAATTAAAGCTGCCGGGTGCATTGGCATCTTTTTTAGACCTAATGATTTAGCGTAGGTATCGGCCTTTTTATACCCTGACACCCGGACAAGTTGAGCGGCTGTGCCATCGGGCGTTATCATACCTTCGTCGCCGCCGATGTGCTTATGCCCCGCAATAAGAAGATGGTCACGGAAGCCCGCTATTGCTTCGCGTTTTGGCCCGTGCATCGAGTTCCAGATACTGTGCCCGGCAAAATCATGGCGCGCATGGACACGCGTTATTGTATTATTAGGATGTTGAAGCGACAGTCTTACGCCATGTTCTTCATACATGGAGCCTGCTTGCTTGGCGAACCACGAAACAGGATCTCCTGACCCCGTCCATAAGTCATGATTTCCGGCCAGAATAAATAGCCATTGGACCGACTTGACCATCCATTCAACGAGCGTCCAAGATTCCCTAGCGGTGACGGATTGGTCTGCATACAGCCGAGCGAGACGACCAACCCAGTTGTTTGCCAGGTCGCCAATATTACAAGGGAGGATATAAGGATGGCGACCAGCCAGCTCAAGATGAGACTTAAGTAGCGCAAAAGCACACCCCGGATCGTCTATGTGTGGGTCACCCATACATAGCAGAGCTATNGGCCCGTCGATATTTATTTTTACATTAATTAAATCTCTTGCTTCATCGGCATTAATAATTCGCTCGCTTTCAGATAAACGATCNCGAATCAACTCATCAATCTGACGCGTGCGATGAGGAAGAATAGGCTGCTCAAATTTGCCCTCATGTTTTAACATAANGTAACGCAAACGATGACGATCTATACCTAATTCTTCTGCCGCTTTACTGATTTTATACCTTCCTGATGGTAGCCTGTGTTTTTTAAGAACACGCTCAACATCACGGGCGGTAATCATTTNTTTCCCCAACCGCANAGGCGACCCACTGCGTTATGCTCTTTCACTTGTTCAATAGTTTTCAACGTATCTTTACGGCTCCAATATATGGGCCGTGCTGCATCACAAAACGCTAGACTATTTGTCATCGGGTCTGACGAACGCGTCGTCTGACATGAGGCCACTAGGGTCGTTAAGAGCAAGCCAACGAACACGTTCGCGCGCTTCCACGGCTTTCTTGGCGGCATCTACTTGCCCCTTAAAATCTTCAAGTTGTTGCGCCGTCTTACCGGCGTCAACCATTTGACGTGCGTAGAGATACTCAAATAATTTACCGGCAAACGTAAATAGCCCGCTGATAATTGTTAATATTGTAGAGATCACTTAGAACCGCCGGTCACGTTAAAATCTTTAGCGGCAATAAGACCAAGGCCAACAAGCGACGCCTGCAATGAACCCCAATCAAGCGTCTTTGTTTGCCATGCTTGAAACAAGACAGTAAGAAGCGTCAACACGCCGGGCACTGTCGTCATCCAATTTTTAAGCATTTACCTATCTCCTATACGCGGGCGGCTTGGAAGTGCATCCCGTCTTTGCTTCGACCTGACCAAGAACCACCCCAAGTCCAACCTTCGTCCTCGAAGGCTTTTAGGACTTGAGGCACTTGCGCGAAGTGCGGAGTCGGGTCATGAAACCCGTTCCGGGGGGCGTCAAGGTCAATAGCACACCCATATGCGTGCATTGACAATACGTTACCGCCGCGCATTACACGATAGTTATATGACCCTGAAAAGACAGAGACGCCCCAATCGTCAATTATTTTTTGGTTTTTACCCGATGCGAGCCAAATATTGTTAAAAATTNTTGCTAAACTGTCCGCGCATNTCTTATGGATAGACACGGATGTNATCGGTTTGCCAGCAAACTGCATTTTGAACGGCGGCGCTACGCGAACAAGATTAGCTTTTTCCCATTGAGCGGATGCCCGGCCATTACGCCCGCGTGGGTTGCCATAGTAAGCGTCGCACTGCGATTGAAGCGGCCAAGTCATCGGTCTGCCTTNTGTGAGAGAAGATCTTGGATGCGGTCAAGTTTTGCCGATATTGAANTTAACGCTACGTTAAATTCATCGCGCGTCACATAGCGCCCGGCAACAAGCACCTCGATGCTGGCGACTTTATCGACCAGCGCCTTGTCAGCAANTTGTAAATCTTTAAGTGACCCCCAGATNGTGTTAAGCACCCATCCAAAAGTGACGCCTGCTATTGCCGTGGCGACATTGAAGAAAAACTGATATTCGCTCATTTTCATCTCGCCATTGCATTTTGATTCTGTTGAGGTGACAACGCATTACCAAAAGATACCGCGCCTGATATAATTGGAGGCGCTACAGGTTTACGACGCATGTGTTGCTGCATAGCTTGTGTTTTATTATTATATTCTTGCGCCGCTTTAAGTGCTTTTTGCATTTGCGCCGGGTCTAACATTTCCATGCCGATTTGTGTAGCTAACTTTTCATCAATCTTTCCTAATGATCGTTTGATAATAGTATTAGCGATTGTCCACACGCGGTTAAGAAGATTCAAATGTGAGATCGGTCCTATTTGAGCCGTCGCTAAATCCTCTCCGGATGATTTAGCTAGTTTAGCCTGATCTTTGGCAAGTTGTGTGCGTCGGAACTCATCGCGGATGTCATTCACAANATTTAGCTCATTAGGTGATAATACATCCTCAAGTTTTGTAAAAAACTCTTGCCCGGTCGCGCGCTTGATAGTTTTAGGTGCTTCTTCAGCCGCTTTTGCAAACATAGCACCGCGCGTTGTTTCGCCTGTCAACGGAGCCGTCATTGCTTTCTGCAATTCTTGAGCGACTTGCATTTTATTAATTGGCATACTCTGAGCCGCATATTCTGCCCGCGCTTTAGAATATGCCGGATTTTTTTCTAGCTCGGATATAAATGCTTTGCGGGTATCTTGGATGGCGGCTTTCTGAGCGCCAGCAATTCCATAATCTTCTGGAGCGGACACAATTTTATCGAGCGCCAATTTAGTATCATGCAAACGCTGCATGGGCGTGCTTTTGCCGCCGCGTTCGGCAGCAAGATCTTCAGCCACCTCAAATGCTTTTTTCATAGACGGACGGTCAAGCAGATCTTTTGGAATGTCCGGCGCGGCCTCTTGAAATGCTTTAGCATAGTTAACTTTTGCCGCCGCTGTTCGCGCTTGTTCAGCCGCCGCAAGATCCGCTGGCGTCCCGGCAATCTGACCGATGCGTTGCGCTCTTGCAGCCTCTTGCGTTTGTTGCGATGCCAATGCCTCTTGAGGCACACGCTGAATAGCTTTCTCACCAATAGCCTGTATGGCGGGCGCATTAATATCCGCTAACGCCTGCGCTGACGTCAGTCCTGGGCGCGCGGTTGCAAGAGCATTAATAGCTTCTGGCATTTGCGCGCCGAAGGCTTCACCATACATTTGTGCTTTTGGGTTGAGCATATTACGGACAATCGGCGTCGCCGCTGCGCTCACGTTGCTTGCGCCAGCCATTAACGGCGACACAAGCCCCCGCGCCGCTGTAACGCCCATTAATGTAGATGCGGGCGCATTTTTAAATGACTCAAGCGGATGTCTAAGAACCTGATACGCGCCGCCTAACAACTGAGCGCCGGTTTGTAATGGACTGCCAGCGGCTTCAGCAACGCCTTGTAAAGCCTGCAAAGGATCTGTCGCTACATTATACGCACCTTGCGCTATATTCATTATGTCCGCTGGCGCATTACCCGCAGCTTCGTTTACATAGCCGAGAACCTTACCTGGCGTTGTATCAGCAAATCCAGACGGTTTTTCTTCAAGCGCGCTAACGTCATAGCCATTAGCTCTCAGCTTTTCTGTAAGCTGGGCTTTTGTCGTTCCTTCAGGAACATTCTTAATAAGGGTGCCGTCAGGAAGCCGAACGTCCATTATTTCAGCGCTCCAAAATCAATTTCACCGCTTGGTTTTTGCTCTGCGCCGCGCCGCGCGCCTATAATTCCGCCAATTTCTTTCTTTGGCTCGAATAATTGAGCGCCAGAACCAAATTGTTTGTTCAGATTGTTAAGAATACCAAACGCGCTACTGATGTTGGCTATATTGTCTGGGTCGGCTAACGCGCTCATAAGACGCTGGCCTTCTTTTTCCGAATCAAAATTTTTGCTTTGAAGTCCTGCCGCCGACGCGAATTGAGGCACCGCAGTTGTAACGAGAGATTTTAATTGATCTACTAATGCCAAGCGTTCACTGGCGTCTAGTTTACCTAATATTTGCCCCGCTTTTGATCTGTTGGCTAAAGTTTCAAAAGTTTCGCCTGGAGTCTCACCAGGGACAACAATGCCTTTAGCTTTAGCCAAATCAATAAAAGTGTTACCCATATCTTTTAACGTGTTGCTAAAACGATATTTTCCAAGCGCTTCTTTTTCGCGGCCAATCGGCGCGGCTTGCTGAATGGCTTGTTCAGTAGCCATTGTGTCTTGGATAGCCTTGGCTTCAGGCGGTAGACTCATAGCTTCTGGCGACAATAGACGGCCCATGTTGTTGTTAACAGGCGCATTAGAAACCATAACGTTTTGAGGCCGCACAACAGGCGCTGCGACTTCTGGCCCCCAAGCTGTAGAACCTGGCGCAACTTGCGGTAATTTTGATACGCCTTCCGGCCCGACAATCATACCGGGCATATTTTCAGTAGGTGCAACAACTTTAGGTATGCGCGCTTTAAGTTCTTCACCAATGATGTTGCGCGTCATGTCTATTGACATGAGCGATTTATTTATCTTCTTTTGATCAAATTTGTCGGGCGATGGAAGATGCGACGCAAATTGCGGATCAAGTTTCATAATAGCGGCATGATCTTCCGCCCATGTCTCAGGATCAGTTCGAGCCAAAATATCTTGCGCGGCGGTAATTTTTTTATTGTGAAGATCTAAATACCCAGTATTAGCGGTTGTAATCTTATGCGCCGTTTCTGCTTCAATCCCCGGCACTTCGGCTTTATACCGCGCAGCGCGAATAGCCGCATCGCTGGTCTGATTAGCCGTAGCCGCAGCATGGTATGCGGCCATTTCTTGCGCGGCTTTAACTTTCATCGCCGTATCAAGGTCAAGCCCTTGTAATTGACGGACAGCTTCGGGCGACGACAAATTGAATCCTGGCGCACCCGTAACATTCATTAGCTGTTGTTCAATACCGCGCTTGCGTTCAAACTCCGCTAATTGATTCTGCATAACTTGGTTACGCAAATCATTAGACGCCGTTGCTTCGCCCTGCGCTAACGCGCCAAGAAAATTAAAGTTTGGCGGCTGAAATTGCGGCATATCTGGGTATTGAATCGGCATTAACCTACCGCTCCTGACACGGGTTTGCGTCCATACATATAAGCGGCGGCTTGTGCGCCTTGGCCTAAAAGTGACGCTAATAAATTTGCAGAACTAGTGTAAGACGACGCATTAGCCGCACCTTGATTGACAAGACCTTGGCCGATGTTTTGACCAAGCGAGTTGTAGTTATTGGCTAACTGATTAGCGCCAGTCATATAGGTGTTAGCCATATTAGCGCCCGTTGTGCCTGCAAGATTAGCCGTATTAGCAGCGGTGCCGGTATAGACATTTGCCGTGTTAGCGCCAGTCGTGCCAGCAAGCCCCGAAGCTACTTGAGCTGCCCCTGCGCCAGTGCCCGCTAAGTTTTGAAGACCTTGAACGGCTTGCGCGCGATTAGCCATGAAACGATTATACGCATTGCCGTATTCTTGGCTGGCGGCATTTTGACCGTAATTAATAAAGGCTTTACCCGCTGCGCCAGATCCGGCATTAGCGCCGCCTATGCCCGCCCGCGTTGCGTTAAGAAGTGCTTGCTGACCTTGCTGCGTGCGCCACGCATAACTTGGATCCATCTGGAGCTGTTCAAGCGTAGGCTGTTGCGTATATGCGCCGCCTTGACCAAAAAGTTGCGCGAGCTGATTGGTAGCTCCAGCGCCGGCCCCCATATAGGGCTGTTGAAAACCTACGCCTTGGCCGTAATAGTTCTCTAGCCCGCCAAGCGCGCCAGTCTGGCCTTGCTGAAGCGCGGCTGCGCCCTTGCCGTAATAGTCGCTTAATGCGCCAGTGCTATTTGAAATGCCTTCATTTATGGCATTTTGAGCTTGACCGGCCTGAATGGCCTGTTGCAGCATAGCGCCTTGTATGCCTTGGTTTTGCGACGCTGCCGCTTGATCGAACCATACCATGTGAGATGCCTCCTAGGGCATTATAATACTAGGTCTTGATGATGTATAGCACGCCATAGTTCTTTGGCTTCGTCTCAGTGCCGCCGGTTGTGGATGTATTGACGGTCAGGCCAGTTGAAGCTGCGCCCGTATTAGTGGTAGCTGTGCCAGTAAAGTAATTAGACCCAGAGCCGCCTACCGCTTGCGCGGATCCACTTACCACTGAATATGTATGTAAATGGCCTGGATCTGTAACCGCGTGGCTATGGTTCAGATATGTGTCCGCCGCGTAGGTGCCGACAGCTTGACCGACAGCGGTGCCATAAGTGCCATTAGTGCCAGTGCCGCGTAAAAATGTGCCACGAAGATCTGGTAATGTAAAATGAGTGCTATCTACAGAACCCCACGTTGTGCCAATTGCGGTAAAAAGATTCGGGTAATCTGTACGTAAAACCGATGAACCATCGCAAGCCAGCCAGCCCGAAGGCGCTGAAGTTCCGGCAAAAGGAGCGACGATACCGGCAGGCGATCCAAGATCGACATAAGCCTTAGTTGCGGCCTGAAGCGACGTTGTGGGGTTAGCGGGAAGCACGACAGGAACGGTTGACGTGGCCGTTGAGCTGTTAACCGTTAAGCGAGTCGTAGTGTTGGTTTGAACGACAAAATTGCGATCATCAGACGCCGCAAAATAAGAGTTTGACGTATCCGCTGATATGGTCGAACGAGCTGTGCCGCCAGCCGATGAGATCTGAAACGTGCCGCCCGCGATGTCGAGCGCATTACCGGGCGTTGCGGTGCCAATACCTACCTGACCTGACGTGTCAACGACGAACGGCGTAGCGTCAGGGTCGGCGGAGTCTTGAACGCGGATGGCTGCGCCTGCACCTGTCTGAGTAACGAGAAGCGCAGGGCCGGAAGTGTTGGCCGAAATCGTGACGTTACTGGAAAAGACCGGCGACAGAGCCGTTGAAGGCGCGGCGATATTATCGACTGTCCAGATCTCAGTGCCGTTAGCATCGGTTAGTTTAAACTTATAGTTGGCCGATGACAGCCAGATATTAGCTTCGCCGCGCGAGTCGAGAACAATCGGGTTACTGTTAGCCGTTGCTGCGGTCGAGTCCGTATAGGTCGCTTGCGGCGTGGTCGTGCCAGCTTCGTAAGTATAAAGAAAGCCGCCAGCAAGCGGTATGCCTGCGGCGTCAATAAACTGAGCTTTTGCGGTTGGCGTTACGACGGCCATTTAGACACCTACAGAACTTGTTACGGTCAAATTGACCGAGGGGATGGCGGGGACAGGACTGGATGAGGCAACTGCGGACAATCTAACACCTGTGTTGTCTGTTGACCACATAATCTCAAAGTAATCGCCTGCGGTGAGGTTTATCACGAAATTCCGCGCAGCGACAGCGGCAGCGGTAGAACTTGCCGCGACTAGGATTTTAGCGGCTGAAGTAGAAGTAGTGCCATTAACGCGGAGCCAGGTATAGATGTTCTGCGCCGTGACGGCGGTATTGCTAAGTTGCGCTGTGAACTGAATGTTATAGGTAGCTGTATTATCTACAAAAATCTGTGACGTTGTTGTGCCGACATAGACGCCATAATTAGATACTGTAGTGTTAAATGTCATACCGTAGCCGGTATTAATCGCCGCCGCCGTTTGCGTTGCAGTGCTAGAAAAAGATCCGTATCGCCGTCCCGCTTCGAGGGCAATATAGGTATTAAAAAACCAACGATACCAAGGTCTATTGACAAACCCCGCAGCGTCGTCATTCATCTTGACGCGGGCGGCTGGGACTTGTGTGTTATTATCGACCAGATTAGGCATTGGTCGGACTCGCGTGCAACTCAGCGCCCATGATCGCTATCTGCACAGGATCCGTGCCGGAGATCTCATATACCCTATCGCGCAGCTTCAGCGTCATGCCGAGCCGACGCCAGATCGTGCGGTAGCCTGTTTGACCTATTGGCCCCATAGATTTCCAATGTTCATTCGACCAAGTATGACCGCCATCGTCCGACCAACGCAACATTACTTGCGGATTAGCGCCGACAGTGATCGTATATTGAGCGTAGTCTCTGATCTTTAAAGCAGACCCAGCGCGGTCAAGAATATAATCATGTGCGCGGTCATAAATATAAATAATATCATTGACTTCCTCTTGGCTATAGCCAGACAAACCAACACCGGCCTGACAATCAAGCTGAAGACTATGTTGCGCTGTGCGGTTCAAGTCATTCTGACCAGTTGGCAGAGCGCGCCATGACCGCAACCATTTTTGAATAGCGCCCGATTCAGAATAGACATTTAAGTCATAAGCAAAGATTTCGCCTGTGCGGTAGTCGCCGATGACGATTTCATTGTTAAAATTCATCTGGCAACTGCCGCGTGTGCGGGTAAATGCGTTGTTTTCCCATCCGGCGCGTTCATGCCATGCGCCAGTCGCTACATCATAGACCCATGTTGTGTTGGCGGTAGGAAAGTTTAAAACATAAAAGCTGTGGCCGTCTTGCTGATAACTATAACCAACAGCGTCGGATAAACTGGCGTATTGTTGAATTTGCCATTCAACCGCATGAGTTGAGACGCGCTCGCCGGAATAGCCATTAGAGCGATAGACAATGCCATTACCGCGCGCGTCAGCGCCGAGCCAGAACAAACCATTGTCGAGTTTGGCTACTGAATAAGCAGCAAGACAACCGATTTCGTTAAACGCGCCTTGGATGCGCGCCATAGGAAAGTCAGGCAAACCAGCGTCATACCAAACTTCAATTGATGTCTGTCCAAATAACCAGATTTCGCGGTGGTCAACGATCAACGTGACAAGATTGTCTGGAGAGCCTTCCGCACTGGCAAAATACAACGGATCAATTGTTGTGCCGGTCGCATCCATAACCCAAAAGATCTGACTGTCTGGCTGATTAAAAACAAACCATCCATCCAGAAAACCGCAACCAATAGCGCCATAAAAGTTAGTTGTCAGCGTCGTTAAAACATGCGTGACACTATTATAAATATAGCCATAAGCGCCCGCAGCGATAAACATATTCGTGCCGTTGTCGGTCATTGTAACTTGACCGCCGCCGCCTATCGCGCCGCGATTGGTTATGTTCCAATCAGTGTCTATTTCGTAAAGCGTCGTGCCAGAGACGGCAAAAGCCTTACCGTTGAATGTCCATAGCCCGCGAACCGGCCCTTGGCCTAACGTCTGAAGAAACCGCAATCCAGGCGCTCGTTGAAGCCAAGCGGCCTCTTTGCCGCCTTCAGGAACAACCTCTGGGAAGAGATTGACCATGCGGCTGTCTGCCGCGTTCGGGCTTCTGGTTACATACGAGCTGCCTAAGATCGGCGTCTTCATCAGTAGTTGCCCGCGTAGATGTTATAGCGCTGACGTGTGCCGACGATGCTGTAAGGCAGAGCCATGATGTCGTCAGGATTATTAATGCGCTTCAGATCGCGCTTGCTATACATAGCGATGCGACTAACCGTCGGCGATGGCTCGATACCAAACTCAGGGGCCAACTCGCAGGCCAGATTGTAACGGAAAGCGCGCAGGTATCCTGGCGGGAAAAGGATCGCCGTTGCTAATGTTGCAGGTTGACTTAACCGATCTACCGAAATGAAATGCCATTCTAACAGTCTTAAAGGCACTGGATAGATGACCATTTCGATATTTGGGTAAGACATATTTATCCACATAACCTGTGGATAAGTTGACGTTACCGTCTTAACGGCAATGCCATCATATTGTTGTTGATTGATAAACTTAATTCCATAAGACACGTTGGTCTGTGGATCACGGAAGTAGGTTGAGTCATCTAATAGGACAGGGCGCTCGCCAACCACGTCGCCGGTCGGGCCATAAGTGCGGGATATTTCACCCGCAGGCCATAGATAAACATCGTCTTTAGTCGAGAACACTGACAAGCGTTCAGTGTCCCAACTATCAATCATTTGCCGAAGGGCCATAAGAGAATCGTTTGCAGTTTCTGCGGATGGCGTTTCACCTTCAGCTAAAACGCCAAGCAATCTTAACGCCCCGCATATTTGGTCATAACAACTATAAACGGTCATGCTCGGTTTTCCTGGCGTAGTAATCGGGTCGCTTTAATAGATGCCACTCGTTTAGCCACTATTTCAGGCGATTGTTTCCGCCCTCTCTTAGCCGCTGACATTTTAGCACGAGTTTCAGAGTTTGGCGTAATACCAAAATGTGATCTACTAATTTTAACCCGTGTTTCTTCGGTAACAACATGACCTTTTAATTTAGCCGAACGTATTGCTATAGTTTCGGCAGATTGTTTACGCCCTATTTGCGCGAGGCGCATACGTTCTCTTGAGATTTCAGTATGTTTAAACCCCAAACAAGAATAGGCAGTCGGCGAAGAGTTATATATAGGCTTAAAAAAATCTATCCAAAATTGTTCACGTTCAATTAATTGATTTTTATTAGCTACATATTCTACCATTTGCCATTCAAAAGCGTCATGCCCATACTTATCATATGCGGCCTGTAATTTAGGGCTGTGATGCTTTTTGTTATTAAGCATATGTCTATGTGCGCGCCAACGTCGTGCCACTGATACAGCGGAACCAATATACATTTTATCCGTTAGGACGTTGTATATCGCGTATATCCCTACTGTCATTTTCTGCCCTTGGTCTACGACGCGAAGCTATAGCATTTTTAGGTTCGGTTGTCGCCTCATCTGGGTCGAACCTTATCCAGCCGTTCTCTATGTCGGCTTCGGCCTCTAGGTCGAGACACGCCACTTTAACCCCATGTTCGGGGTGTTTCAAATAAATAACAGCCATTGGTTACTTTCTAAAGAAATACAGCGGCCCGTAGGCCGCTATATATTAAGATACCGAAAATTCCAGATTATAAACAGGGAATGTAACGGTGTTAGCAAGCGTTCCAGAAACCGTAGCGCGGATACGCAGACGATCACCATCAGCAACAACCAGATTGGCTGCGGTGCCGTTAAGCGTCAATGTGCGTTTGCCATTAGCAACAATCGCTGACCCGCCCGTTGCTTTGGTCGTGTTAGCGTCAGTAGCCGCCAACATAGCCGCTGAACCAGCGCCAGCCTGACCAAGATTGGTAATGCTGAACGTGATGTAGTTCGTGTCACTAGTAGCCAGAGCGTCTACACCAGAAAAGAGCGCCGTAGTAAGAACACCCGCATTAGCCACGACGACAAAAACATCATTGGTTCCGCCGGTGGTCGTAGCAATCGTCGCGCCTTGCTGACACTCAGAATATCCAGCGTAGATGTTAGAGAGAACTTTGGTTGTAGAGTCCAGCGTCGCTCCAGTGATCGTTGCGCCCGTGATGGTTGTGCCAGCTACGAGTTCAGGATCAGAAAAGGCAACACCAACTGGTTTGGTATTAGCCATAGAAATGTCCTCAAAAAAGAGAAAACTGGCCCCCGAAAGGGCCAGTTAAATTATGCGAGTTGATACAACGACCAAGTGCCAGTGCCGGTCTTACGAGCGCGGTAGCGCTGCGTCGTGCCAGCCGTAGCAGCAATCGTCATCAGACCCTGACTACCAGCGGAGCCGATTGACCAGCCCGTGTTGGTTGTCACAGTAATAACGCCTGACGATGAGCCATTAGCATTGATGATCGTAAAGTCAAATGCAGCACCCGTTTTCACGAGCGAAGGCAATCCAGCTTCAAGATTAGCAACGGTAGGTAGCGTATAAGCCGCTGCCGCCGTGCCTGGGCTACCGATGATAATGCCCGCAATGACCTGTGCAGCCGTAAGCGTAGCATCGCCCGCAGCCACCGTAGCCGGAGCATTGGTGTTAAAGAAGTTAACTTCGCCGAGATTGCCCGCGCCGAGCTGATAGCCACCCTCGCCATTTGGAATAGCAGTGTAAGGGCCAAACGTCTCAAGCGGATAAGCCGCATTAGAGGTAGTTGTCATGGGTTTAAACTCCAAGAAAGAAGGAAAAAGACGGGCCCGAAGGCCCATCTAATTAGCCCCAAAGGCGAACGGCCATCTGCGGACGAATCACGCTGTAGCCATAGAGCACGTCAATACGGCAAGGCAGACGGTCGTTGTTGATGTCATACTGACGAACAACGCGGAGCGAAATGCCATTGTGAACTTGACGGCTTGCCATATCGACACCCTGCGGAAGCAAGAGATCGGCGGTAGCAAAGCTGATCGCGTCACGGTGATAGATCAAGTTCTGTGGATACTGCGTAGAAGCAGCGCCGAGGAACGTGACAGCCGCGCCGGAAACCGGCAGAGCGTCAACCGTAGCGAGAGCCTGAGAAGCCGAATACATCGCAGGAACAGTGACCGTAGCGGTCGTTGACGCCGTAACGTCAGCAAGAGCCACGAACTGATAGAGCGAGCCGGTTGATTCACGGGTCTGTGGGTTAACAGCGTAGACGCTACCGATGGTGAACACGTCGCCAGCTTTGATCGTCGTTGAGCCGAGGCCCGTCAGAACGATGCTGGTTGAGCCTTCAGCGGTAACGGTCGTGCTAACCGTAACGGTGCCAGCGCGCGAGCCAGTCGTGAACTGTTTGATTGACTGAGACATATTCAGCTCGTCATAGCCGAGGATGCCTTCACCAAACATGCCGTTCTTGAACTGCTTCGAGATAGCAGACACAGGGTTGAACAGACCTTTCATGCCTTCGATCAAAGCAGCGTTAGCGGCTGGGTTGACGGTAGCATAACGAGGCTGCATGACCGCAGCGTTCTCGTTGAGCTTCTGTTGAGCCTGCAACAAGACGAGCGACGTAGCAGGCGTGGTGCCTGGGGTGCCGACCGAGTTGCCGATGTATTTGAAGCTGTTTGCAACGTCTGCGTCGATAGAAGACGCGAGCTGCGAAATACGAGGCTTCAGAACACGTTCAGCGAAATCGTCCAACTGCATGGTCAGTTCGGCAGTCGTGAAGTTCACGCCGATGTGCTTCTGGCTGGAAACAGTGAGCGTGGTGTATTGCTCGTTGTCGTCCTGAACCTGAAGGGCAGCGCCGTCCGTAACCAATGCGCGGTCAGGAAGACGGATGCGGAGAGTCGAGCCGATCTTAGCGCCTTCTACAGCGAAAGAGTCGTCATATTGACGGTTTACAGTGCGGGTGAGCACAAGGGAGTTCTCGAGGATCTCGAGCGCCTTCCTTGTGATCATGTCAATTGTTAAAATTGAGTTTGACATAACCTAATTACCTACGGTTTTGCGCTTCCCACTTCTTGATCTGTCGCAACCGTTCGGCTTCAATCCATTCTGACGTTGACATCGACTTT
>JGI24890J29729_1000491_pt1 | contig 24262 bp, 36 predicted proteins | sample FreactcultureFD7_FD_29729 | JGI IMG/M metagenome (IMG submission 29729)
CTGTTCCTTATACACTTAGAGTTAGTGTGGATTTTTGGACTACTAACTATCAACAAAAGCTAGAACTATTTGAACAATTAGCAACATTATTCAACCCTGCACTAGAAATACAAAGCACTGATAATTTTATAGATTGGACTAGTTTAAGTGCAGTTTTCCAAGATGGGCTGGCATTCTCAAGTAGAACTATCCCGACTGGTACTAGCAACCCAATTGATGTAATGAGTTGGAAGTTTTACATGCCAATTTGGTTGAGTACGCCTGCTAAACTTAAGAAAATGGGTGTTGTTGACAAAATTATTGCAAGTATCTATAAAGGAACAGCCCTTCAAGATATTCAAAACGAAGATTTGTTATTGGGTACTAGACAGAAGATAAGTCCATATGGATATAAAGTGTTATTGTTGAACAATAGACTGCAATTGTTGCCTGCTAACGAACCATTTTATCCCGGGAATGAGACACTGGCGATCCCCACTAATCCAGACACGAATCTTTATTGGAGTGCATTGCTAAATGTGTATGGCGCATTCAAGCCAGGAATTAGTCAGATATGGTTGCAGAACCCTTACATAGAAAATGATATTGTAGGGACAGTAGTACCTGATCCAAATGATGATAGATTCTTAATCTATAACATTGATAAAGATACTCTCCCGCAAAATACTATGCCACCTGTTAATAGTATTATTAATCCGCAAATGACCGGACCAAATGCTGGATTGCCTGGCCCAATGCCAAATGTACGATATCTTATTGTAGAAAACATTGGTTCTACTGATGCGAGTACTGTTGCGTGGGGTGACTTGGTTGCAAACGCGAATGATATTATTCAATATGATGCCGGTCAAAGTAAATGGAGAGTGTCGTTTGACAGTCAAAATGCAACAACCGTTGAGTTCGTGACAAATCTTACAACCGGAATGCAGTATCGCTATGTCCCTCATGAGGGTGTTTGGATGAAATCCTACGAAGGCTGGGTCGATCAAGGCGACTGGAGCGTAGTTATTTGATAAATAAAGATGTAGTTCGCGGTGCGCTAACACCCAACTACTCTAACGCTATGAAGGAGCATCAGCAATGACTATTTATTATCTATACCAAAAGACCCATATTAAAACCGGACTTAAATATCTGGGGTATACCACCCGAAATCCATTTATCTACCGGGGATCCGGTATTAAATGGGGCGATCATCTTAGAGAACACGGAGCCCATTTAGAAACAAGTATTTTAGCAGAGTCAACTTCCAAAGATGAAATTAAAACTATGGGTAGATACTATAGTGAGCTTTGGGACATTGTTAATAGCGATGATTGGGCAAACTCAATGAAAGAAACTTGCGGCGGGCCCGGGGGAAAATCCGGAATCCCGCGCAGCGCCGAAACAAAAAGAAAACTTAGTGAATCCCTATTAGGTCGTAAACATACCGATGAGCAACGGAAAGCTAAAAGCAAGAGACAAAAAGGAAAACCAAAATCATCTACTTGGATAGATAAAATGACGGGTAGAAAAAATCCAAAAATAAGTATTGCTCTTGCGGGTGTTCCCAAACCCAAAACGACATGCCCACACTGTGGAGTAACAGGAGGCATAGGCTCAATTAAAAGATGGCATTTTGATAACTGTAGAAATAAACAGTAAATACTAGCATGACAAAACAAGCCGCCGGAGTATTCTTTTACTGTAAATCAACAAGTAGATATCTTTATCTACTGAGGGCTGATAATAAAAATCACACATGGAGTATTCCAGGCGGAGGAATAGAAATAGATGAGACATTACTTGAAGGCATAGCACGAGAATGTCAAGAAGAGATGAACTTTGACATCTCAGAGTTAAAACTAGTACCCATACAAAAATTTGTAAACAAAAGCTTTAACTATCATACATTTTTCTGTGAAGTAGACAACGAATTTGTTCCAGAGCTTAACGACGAGCATGTGGGTTATGCCTGGGTAGGTAATGCATTATATCCGAAGCCATTGCATCCAGGATTGTTTAGTACAGTGAATATTGATATCGTAATTGATAAATTACGCCAATTAGAAAAATAGTTAACTTATATTGAGTAACTTAGAAGCAGCTGGCCATCCAAATGCACCAGCTAATACTCCTGCTCCCATTAGCATCCAGCGCCATTTCTCAAGCGCAGATACTTTCTTTTCTACAGCATCATGCTGCTTTTTATTATCATCTTTAAAGTCTTTTAATGACTTGTTGAAATCTTCTTTAGCACCATTTATAGAAGTTCTTATCTCAGACATATGAGTGTCTATAGAAGTATGCAAGTCCTTCAGGCCAGTTTTTAAATCTTCAACTTTTTCGTTGAGATTAGAATATTGAACCTGAAGGACAGCAATTTCTGTCTCAGTTTCACGCAATTTTTGTGCTGCTGATATCTGAGCCATGACGTTTCAACCTTATGCGTTGCCGATAGTAACGATCGGGAATGGTTGACCATTTGCGGCGTTTGCAGTGGCAGCACTGTTAAACGATGCATACAATGGAGTAGCATTCTGCAACACAATATTTCCTGTAGCGACAGGACCTGATGTAGCAGTAAATCCTTCTGCGCTATAATCGCTCAAGCTTTGAATCTTTACTGTTGCACTGTTTGCATAAGTTGCAGTAATTGTCATAGTGTTTGGGGTCAATGCAGTGTTAGCAACGTTTGCAGTATAGCACTGACCTACTAATCCAGTAGTTGTGCCCTTAACAAGATACTTCTGCTTGCCCTTTTGACGAACGATATAACCTGCTTCTGGTAATGCTTGCACGAAAGAAACGTTTGTAAGAGTTGCTGTTGCGTTAGCTGCCAAAATTGACTGCTGCTGAATTGCATTAGCCGTTACGCTTGCATTTGATGTTAGTCCGACATTGGCTCCACCCGGAGTCAATGAAACAGTGAATGCTGAAGCATTTGCAATTGTCTTGACGAAATAAGTAGTACCAGCAGTCAAATTACCAAATGAGGTACTAAAGTTAACTGGAGCATTTGCAACAAGTGTTTGTGCATTACCTGATGTTCCAATAACATTACCTGTAGCAGTTGTATTTGCGACTGCAACTGTTAATGAGCCTACGTTGTTTGCTACTGTACCAATTAAACCGACACTATTGAACAAGATAGTTCCGTTTGCAACATTAGCTAAGTCAGTTCCTAAGCCTACAATAGTTGCAGAAGTGTTTGAGGTATACAAGGTACCTGTGCCATTTACACCTAGTGCAACGTTACAAAGAACTTCTTTGCCGTAGATTGCAGTATTACCACCGACTACGCCATAAGTTGCAGTGTTAGTTGCTGGATATCCAGCACCACTTAGTGGGTTATTGAAGTAGTTATCAACAGGTGAAATAGTTGTTGATACTGAACCAGAAGCAGTTGTTAATGGAACTGTAGTAAATGTCGGGTTTGCACTAGGATGAGTAGCAGATGCAGTGAATGTGCTATTGTTTCCAGAGTTAATAACTTGTAAAATCCAATAAACAGTTCCGCCAGTTAATCCTCCAATAGTTGTTGCAGGAATAAATGTCATACCTGCAATGATACCAAGATTGGTAAAGTTTGCAGATGTCGTAATGACATTAGTAGTTGTAGTTGTGTTAGTGATTGTTACGACTGCCTGAGCTTTGGCAATCTTAAGTGGACGACCCATTTGTTTTCTCCTTATAAATGCGGGTTCTAGCCGCTACGCAGTGGGTGCTGCATAAGTTCTTCTCATAAGAACATACACAAGTATTTATCATTATCGCAAAAAATAACGGTTAGAATTTAATAATAGGTAGTAACGCTACGTTAGTAGGTCTGGTTTCACTACCTCCCGTAGCACCAATTGGTGCAGCACGCCAATCTGGATAACCTCGTCCTTCTTCGTAGCTGTACGTATAACCTGATGTTGGGAAGTCGTACCCAGCATATCCTGTATGAGTATGCGATTTAAAATCATCAGTTTGGTTACTACCAAACTGTCTACTTGGATCTATTCCCCTTCCATCATCAAAACCTCTGATAAACTGACCACGTAAGTCGGGAATATTGAAATTGGTGACGTTACCACCGTATGTATTACCTAGTGCTGCACTTAAATTAGGATATGTACTGCGTAACACACTAGCACCGTTTGCGATAATATATCCGGCTGGCGGAGTACTCATCGCAACATAGAACACCGATCCCACTGGCACTGCGCTCTGTGCTATTGCATAAATTGCATTTTGCACGTAGGAAACAACGGCCTGCTGTGTCGCAAGATATTGACTACTATTAGCAGCCATTGTACCGTCATTATCAAATTTTGTAACTAGATTATTGAAAACATCTCGCAGATTTGTAAATTGTGAATTTGCTGTTACTGTATTTGTGAACGTGCCATTCGTTGCTGCTACGTTTCCTAATGATGCATTGCCGACTACGCTAATAGTTCCGGCTATAATAGCAGAGCTTCCTACTGTCAAGTTTGCACTAGTACTTGTGTTTCCACTTGTAGTAGTATCTCCGAGTACAGATAGATTTGAATTTACCCGCGCATTGCTAACTGTGATATTACCGGATAATGTTGCGTTTCTGTTAATAGCAACATTTCCTATAATAGAAGTATTTCCTAAAATTGAAAGATTTCCAGTACCGGCGATATCAGTGCCTGAAATATTGCCGGTTGCAATAAGTCTATTTGTGCCCAAATTACCTACATTAGCATTACCGGTTATATTAGCATAACCAGAAATATTTGCTCCGGCGCCATATATAGTAATGACGTTAGCTGTACCTGAAGATCCTATTCTCACTGCATAATTGTAATCTACAATTACGTTAGATGAGCCGTTTTGAATCAAGGTGCCTGTTGCTACTGAGATGTTAGTTAATAATCCACCGTCACCTTGGAAATAGTTAGCCTTAACTAGGTTACCTAAATTAGCGTTTAATGACGTTATATTCCCGGAGAAACTACCGAATGATGCTGAGATATTTGCGGTAGCGGTAATATTACCGGTGACTGTTAAATTTCTAGATCCTATAATATTACCTAATGCTCTGACATTTCCCGTTACGATGGCATTTCCACCGACATTTACTTCACTGATAGTAGTAACATTATTAGCTGAAACATTGTTGACTACTATTAGATTGCCAGAAACATTGCTATTTCCTGCAACAGAAATATCTCTACTTACTGAAATATTGCCTGCTGCTATATTACTATTCACGGTCAAATTGCTACTTGTTATGCTACCAGCAGACAAATTACCACTAGAAATATTACTGGTTACTGTCAGTGATCCGAGAGAGCCAAGACTAGTAATATTAGGCTGTGCACCAGTGGTTAATATACCTGTTAATAAACTAGCGCCAATTGTTCCACTGTTTGCATACACGTTACCTGCTAAAATATTACCGGTGACGATGGCAGTAGTTAATGTACCTATACTAGTAATGTTTGGTTGATCAGTAGTAGTTAGTGTTCCAGATAAGAAACTTGCACTTACTAAGTTAGCACCAGTTAGCTGACTATCTGCACCACTCATCGTGATATCGCCATTTGCAATGAGGGTTAAGCCAGTGAAGCTTGTGCTTACACTTGTAATGTTTGGTTGAGCAGCAGTAATCAATGAACCACTAATAGTATTAGCTACTACCCGATTTGCACCAATGTTACCAACGTTAGCGTTACCTGTAATATTGAGTAATGTAGCACCAAATGACCCTGTACTAGTATTAAAAGTAAATGCTGAATTGGTGTATGGTGAATAATTTCCCGCAGTAGTGCCGGAAACTAGTTCTGGATAATAAACTCCGGAAGTTGCAACACTTACTGTATCATATGTGCTTACGTTTGATCTTGCAGCAAACAAATTAGGTACTTGTGTAGTTGAGGTAACTACTAACGGCGCAGTACCTGTTGCTACTCTGCTTATCAACTGACCAGAGACGTTTGCGTTTCCGCCGGTTATATTAGCAGTAAATACTCCGTTTGTTGCACCAATATTGCCCACGTTAGCATTAGAAACTACGTTTAGTAATTGTGTAGTAAGATTACCTGTCAATGCGTTGAACGAAATGTTTGCGTTTACACCTAACTGATAATTTGCGTTTGCACTTCCACTAGAGAATACTGGATAGAATGTTCCAGTGGTTTGAGCTACTACATTGCTATAATCACTGACATTACTATATGCTACATTTAAGTTTGCGACTCTTGTAGTTGACGTAACTTGTATAGGACTAGTCCCAGTCGCTACATTAGATACCAACCTACTTGCTACTACATTATTGGTAGAGTTTAGATTGCTTACGTTAGCATTGCCAGTTACTGTTAAAATATTAGTTGCATAATCAAACGTAAAGTTTGAGCTTGCACCAAACTGTCCTGTGCTATTAGCATATTGAATCGCCGTGTTTGAGCCTGCTGCATTACCTACAAAACTAGTTGCGCCGGCTGAGCTTACTGCCTGTCCTCCAAGTTGGTAAACATTAGCAGTGATAGATGCAGACTGTAATGGAACTACGTTAGAAGTATTGCTGTCCGGACTAGTAGCGATTTTGATGTGTGTTCCGTCAGGTGGGCTACCCAACACATAGTATGTCGTGTTGGCAGTAATGCCAGTTCCAGCCATATTTCCAATGAATTGCACTGCTGAGTTTGCAGTAAAGCTTGAACTACTTCCTACTGTAATTTGATTAGTGCCGACTGTGGTTGCAGTGGCAGTAGTATATGCATAGGCAGTATACGCACTTGAGTTGATCGTAGAAGTTAAACCGCTATCACTATACAGACTAAATGTATTTGATGTCAGCGGTTGCACATAGTATGCATTTCCGTTTAACTGGGTCATGCCTTGAGCATTAGTAACTGTGATTTGTGCGCCTTTGACAAAATAATGGCTGCTGACAGTAGTTACTACTGCTGGGTTAGCTTTAGTGACATTTTGAATATTAGCAACAATAGTTGCTTTTGGTGTCCAACTAAGATTACCTGCACCATCTGTTTGTAATACAAATCCTATTGCGCCGCCGTCAATCTTTACATTACCAACATCACCCAATGTCAATAATCCGCCGGCACCTGTTCCAGTATTAACCCAGTCAGTACCATTGAATGCTAGCACTTGGCCGGTAGCTAATGTAGTAGGACTGACATTGAGATTTCCTATTGAGCCATCTATTTGATTGAATGCAATAGATGAATAACTAGTTAATACTTCAACATTTTCGTTAGGGGTCGTTTTACCAATAAAGAGTCTTTTTTGGTCAGAAGCCCAACCAAATTCGGCATCGTCTAACTGCGGTAAATCTACTAAATTACCTGCACGCTGTTGTAGTTTAGAAATTTGAATAATGGACATAAGTGCAATCTTACCTATCTGATTACACTTATTTATGCTTGGTTATAGGAACTTAGTGTAGTATTCTTCTACTCGTTTCCACCAAAGGTCACTGTACGTATCAAACTCATTACCTTCTACGATAAATTCTTGGTACTCGTTTGCTGCGCTGCACATTAAAATTACTCCTTTGTTGATAGAAGTACCATACACTTCGTTATGTGCATTTGCGTAAGCCGTCAATTGCAAAAAATAGTCTTCAATCCATTCACGCTTCTTAGGTTTGTTCGTTTGTTTGAAGTCTAGGATAGCTTCATCACCTTCATGGAGCCCAACTAAGTCAGTTGTTCCTGCGTAGATTTCAGGAAAGTATAAACTGACCTCGGTTCCCCAAAACTCATCACAATTTGATAATCCATTCTTTATGACAGTCTGTGCCATTCTATGTGATTGCTGACTTGCTGGATGACCGCCGGGCTCTCCAGTGGTATCATTTAACACATAATTTTCAAGCCACTTGTGCATCCTAGTACCGCGGCCGGCTGCTTCTGCGGTGATTTCTTTTGCTTTTTGTTCACCGACGCGGCGGCGCCATTCAATTAGTGCTTTCTTTGCCTCATGAGGTTTTGTTGCGTCAAGAATTGTAGTAACGCTAGGTAGATAGTGACCGTCAGGCGTAATATATTTACGCCCTTCAGTTGTCGTTTCTCTTTTAAGTTCGTTATAGGGATATTTTTTTACTAATGCCATAAAGTATTATATCATACTATTATATCAACACAATAGTAATGGTTACTTTTTCAACGCCCGCCTAGCCATTTTAGCTACTACTTTGTCATTATCATCTGTTTTAGGCATGTCAATTGTTTTCTCTTTTTGATCAGTGAAAATTACATCATTACCTTGAATGTTCTTAATGACATCCTTTAAAGGGGGAACCTGAATCATGTTATATAGATCATCAGCATCAAGAATAACATCATACTTTTGAAAATAATTTAACAAATCGTCCAATGTATAATTATCGGGGATTTTGCCATCTTCTCTTCCTTGTTTAAGCTGATTGCTTAGCGCCACTATTTTGGTGACGAGTGCGCTATCCTGGTCGAACTCGTACAAACGCATTATTATCTCTTTGCACGACCTACGTTTGCAAATTCTTCTTCCTCTTCATCACCCATTCCAGGGGGAGGGGGAAGGTCAACTGGCTCTTCTTCTGGCTCTTCCATGTCCATGTCCATGTCCATGTCCATGTCTTCTTCGCCAGGTTCTTCAGGAGCAAATGCATCTGCGCCGCCTTGACCAGTTAGGCCGCCAACTGCGCTCTTCAATGCAGTTTGTGCTTCCTGTAGTGCAGCATTAAGTGATTGTAGAGTACTACTTACAGTTTCGTTAAATGATGTGCTTTCGTTGACTCCAATCTCGGATTCAATGCTATCTACCAGCGCTGGAAGTTCTTTGACCATCATGTCATTTACTTCTTCATACCATTTTTGTACATTGTCAACCATATCCTGAGCAGCAAGAATTACTTGACTCTTTTCAACTTCTTCGTTTTCAAAAACGATGCGGGGCTGCTTAGCAATGCGAAGGTGGTCAGTTAATGCTTGCTCCATAAATAGCATCTTCATGTAGCTAGGATTTATTTCTGATTTATGGAAATCAGGACTTAGTCTTGCTTCTTTGATAAGGCGTGAGACTTTCTTAAGCATATTCAGTGTATTAGGACGGTCTAGTCTTGATACATCAACTGAAACACTGAAGTTTTCTCTCAGTGCTTTAACTGCTGAATTTTTAATATCTAAGTCATTAAGTTTCATATTTGATTCTTCCTATTTGATAAAGTATTTATCTTATTCTGTTAAATTTAAACTAGCTAGATTCCGTAAATCTACGACCCTGTAATTGCATAGAGCTATTAATATGTGACTGTATTTCGCTGAGTATCAGCCGCTTTTTAATGAGGTCTTCTTGGATTTTGATTTGATATACTAATTTATCTTCTGCTTTTGTTTTTAGTATTCTACGATGATTTGCTATATTAAAATTTATACTTGAAAGATTGAGGTCCAACACATGAACACGATTTGCTAGATTATGTTTACCTTCGTTAACTAGAATAGTATATGCAATAGCATTCTTTTGTTCTACAAAGTCAACTTTCTTTCCAGTTCCTGAAACTCTGTATATTCCAAACACAGGCTTTATAGCATATTTACCAAACATATTAATTACACCACCTGTATCTTTTGTAATAAGAACATTTCTTAAATCGGAACGAAGTTCTTCTTCAAACAAATCTTCTAGTCTTCTTGAAATCGTCTTCATACTACCTCAAAATAAATGTTTCTAAATTCTTCTGATGTGTCAAGCATGATATTCAACGTTTGTAGTTGATCAACACAGTGAATCATCGGAACCCCATCACAATCTTTGTATAAAGCACCTAATGGAATTATACCATTTTCAAACACACTTGGATGTTGAATATCAAACTCAAATTTCCAATAGTTGTTATTATCTTCTTCTAATTGGTACAAGAAGCCAAACTTCTGTAAGATATCATCAGTTAACTCTAATCTCATTGGCGCTTTAACTACGTCTGGCTGTGATCTGAGAGATATAACTTGCAATATAGTATCAAAATTACATTGTGTATTTCTTTTACGTATCCAATCTTGAATATTATCTTGGTCAGGTTTGGATCTATTAATCACGCCCGTTTGCGTAATATTGAACAATGTATAACAAACCATTCTAATAGTCATGAGTATATTTAGACAACAAAAAGCCCGAGATAGAATTCTATCTCGGGCAATCTGAGTTTTGTTTAACTACAATTATGCGCCAGCAGTGAAGCTTGCACCAGCAGTTGTAGTAGTTCCGGTTACACCAGCAGCAGTAAGAGCAGTGTCAATTGAAGATGCAGTCCACTGAGCAGTTGGGTAAATTGCAATTGCGAATGTATCGTTTGAAAGATCAGTATACTGATACATGTAGATAGTTGCAAGCTGCTGAATAGTCTGCACGATAGTAGCAACCTGAGTAGTTGAGAAAGCACCAGTTGCGGTGATTGTGTAGAAGTCAAGCTTTGGACCTGCAACATTAACTACGACGCCTGAAGTTACTGCGTTAAGTGCGCCAGTAGTGTATGCACCTGTATCCTGGTGCATAACTGGCTGAAAGTCACCATGTACTTTTGTGAATTGTGCCATTTTATGTTTTCCTTATAGTGTGTAGAGCGCCATGCTCATATAATTATTTATGCCATACCACAAAAAACACGGTTTAAGGATTATCTATTGGCTAGATTTTGACGGCTAAAGCCCATTCTATCTACGAACTTTAGCCCGTTACTTACGAAACCTTCTTGTGTTTGAGTTCCGTCCTGTAAATATCCCTTAACTGGACTTAATTCTGCTGCCTTATCCAATTGACGAACTATATCCATCTTAAGATTATAGATAGCCACCCAAATTTTAAATGCTCCTAACACACCTTTCTTATTGACTTCAAGATGTTCTCCGAGCTTAGCTCTCATTTTATCTGTCATCGGACGAGTCTTGAAAAACTCAAAAAAATCGTCTGTCAAGTTCTTAAGATTTCCTGACACAATTTTACGATTGATATAAACTGTAAATAGCTGATTGAAGGTATTTCTGGCCTGGGGAGCAGTAGTCATTAGATCATGCACTGCTGCACCATACTGATTAATTTCGGACTGCGCCTTAGATAACAATGATTGATTGATCTTGAGTTTAGGTGTGATCGGCATTTTACTCGGAACAACTGCTACATTACTAGCATTTTGTAGATTTCCAATAGTACCGTCAAGTGTCTTAGCTTCATCGGTACTTACTGCATCAGGAGGAATAAACTGGTGTACAGCAATTCCGGCTACTTTTCCAGTAAGTAATTTACCTGCATCACTATTAACATCAACAGTATAAGTAATGCCATTTGGATTGGCTCTAAATTTATAAACACCATTTGACTCTTGTAGCTCATTACTGAATAAAAGATCGCCCCAGTAATATCCATTGGAACCTCTATCATCTTTTTCAAGACCAGGCCAAATAGTTTCGATGATCCTATATAAATCTCCGCGATTTACTCCACGAGCCTGATCATAGGCGACGAATTCTTTAGGACTATACACTTGTCTACCACTGCCATCTTTCTTATTGAACATGTGCTTATCCATGATAGCAAACTTACCATCAGTACCTCTACCAAAAACCAAGGCAGGGAAACCGTCCCATTTAATAGTAACTTTAGTGGGGTTTTCAATAGTAGCAATAATTGACTGCAATGCTCTAGCCATTCCGGTTTGATCTTGCAAGAATACTAAATCTTCTGGATGATCTAAATGGCCTTTATCCTCATCAATGCGAGGCTGTGCAATCTTGTCTAAAGTTTTTGCGAGATTAATTATTGATTCGGTCAGATTCATTTTTTGCGTCTTTTTGATTCTTTAAATAATGTTCCTCCGGATGTAACACCTTTAGGTGCAGGTCTCGGAGTTCCTGCAGTTACAGTCCCGGCGTTTCTAGTAAGAGTAGGAGCAGCTAATGGATTTGCTGGCTTAGTAGCTGGTCTCACCGTTGATGTGACTTTGCCGGCTGGTTGATTTGCTTTTGCCGGCTGGCCGGGTGATGCAGCAGGCTGTGAACCAGATGCTGCTTCTGATCCTGCTACTTGACTAGCAAAAGCTAATTGTGCTAGCTGAGTTAACGCTTTGACGCCACGGTCAGTTTTATAGGTTGCTTCTACGTTCTTGATGATTTGCTGAGCATGACTTTTATCATATGGAACGGACCCCATGTATCTAGTAAAATAGTTTGCTAGATAAGTGCCTATAGGTTGACCTGCCATCTGTTCAAGAATACTTTCAAACAGTGCATTCATTTTATTGTAACTAGCATTTTCAGTGGTAGTTGCTGCTCCCGGAGCTATTCCGACATTTACCAAACCACTCTTAATTGCCATTTCTAATGCAGAACTTGCTTTAGCTACAAAGGTCTTAATGAAGTTATTCTGTGCTAGTTGCTCTTGACCGGTCATGCCCTTCTTGAACATGCTTTGTAGTCCGGCGGCTCCCGTATCACCTAGTAATGCATCTAAGAAACCTTCATCAATCTTCTTGAGTTTATTTTTCTTCATTTTTCTTCCTTACAGCCTTACTGAATCTGTTTTGGTCTTTGCCCTTAATTGCACTTAGCAATTTCTTTTCAAGCAATTCAGCCTTTTCGGAAGGATAATGCTTTTGCATTAGTTCAATTAAATTTATAGCACTTGCAATGATATTGCTGGCTCTGGATTCAATGACATGATTTATATCACGCTTGTCGCCATAAGACTGCAATTCCTCTAAAAGGCTTCTTGTTTTTTTATGCATAATGAGTAAGACCCTATACTTCTTATTTATTCGTTTCGGGTCATTTCTTCAAAGAACTTAACAGCGATTTTAGTTTTGCTGCCTGTACATCACCTGTTACTTTCTTTTCAAGTGGTTGCACATTTTCTTGAATAGTATCGTTTACGGTGCTAGTAGTCTTGATTTTACTTAATATCTGGTTAGGAGTAGGCTGTTGTTTATCACCATCTGGATCATCGTCAGTAATACGCATAGTTTCCATATTGTATTCTAAGTCAATCTTTTGACCAACACCAGTAGAACTACGGCTCTTCATACACTGAATCTGATATTTGCCTCTTTCACGCATAGATCGTGAAGTAAAGATACCAAACACATAGTCCGCAGTATTAATCTTTGAAATACCACCTGCAATGTGACTGTGATCAAACTCAATTTCTTCAACTGCCGATCTATTCAACTGTGATGCAGTTACAAGTAGGACACCAAGCTCTTTGGCTAGATTGCGTAGTTCTTCTGAAACATACTTGTCCTTAATGAACTGATCGTTTGGATTGACTTTAACACTAACAGGCATAACAAGGTCAAGATAGTCAACCATAACAAAGTCAATTCTGATTCCAGTCTGGATCTGAACTTCTTTGATATAGCTGCGAATAGCATTTACATTGCTCTGAGCAGGAAGATTTTTAACACGATACTGACCCATCTTTTTGCCAGCCATCTTGACTCGCAATTCGGCATCATCCATGTTCTTGCGAATATCCTTCGTACTCATGCTTGTAAGCATGGCGTCAGTGCGAAGTGAGGTTAGTTCTTCTGAAAGTTCTAGTGTGATATAAACGCCACTAAGTCCTTGCTTTAACCAATTGAGAGCAATATTCATCATGACTAGTGACTTACCCGAGCCTGAACCACCTGCGAAGATATTAAGTTCGCCTCGACTCATGCCACCGTACATGACTCTATCAAGCTGGGGCCAGCCTGTACTTACCTGCCCTCCTGCATTGAAATACTTGTTCAATCGTTCTTTTGGGTCAGCAAAATAGTCTGTGCCCATATCGCGCTGGAGGCTGATTTGAACTGCGTCCTTGACTAGTTTTTCAACTGGATCAAACTCACCTTTTTCAAGCAGGTCGGCTGCTTTAAGAATCGCTCTTTCTAGTTCTTGCCGCTTAGTAAATTTTTCAAATTCTTCTAAGAACCAATCATTATGTCCTTCAGCTAAATCAGGGATAGGTTCAATGATAGTACCAGTGGTAGCCTTAATCTGCAAAGGGTCTGGCATAACACTGTGCTTAGCAGTATGCTCAACGATGAATTCTGCTGCCGGACGAAGACTACGATCAAAATTCTCTGGATTCATGATGTTCATAACGCGAGTATAAAGCTCGGCATTGGTGATCATCATTTGTAAAAACAGTTTTTGCACATCCGAATTATAATCTTTTAACAATAGATTTCCTCTGTAATTCTAATTTGACTTTATTGTGGGTAGCACATTGCAGTATACTTAGTAAAGTAGGTATTCTACCATACTTTAATACCGCATCATTGGCATCCTTTATATTGTCTCCCCAATTCGGCAACGCAACTGCGAATCCAAAATCTAACGCCTTATCTATAATTTTTAACCCTGTTTTATCTTGATCTGGTATGATAACAATTCTTCTGTTTAGGCTTCGTAATATTTCTGCTTGCTCGTCACTAATATCATCATGCAGTAGTGCGCATCCATTTAATGGAATAGCGTCAAAAATACCTTCAAAAACCAAACAAACTTCGTAATCTTTCTTTTGTAAATCATATCCGAAGACAAAGCCAGATGGCTGCTCTTTGATATATTTTGGAAATCTCCCGTCAAGGTATCTACTTATATTACCCACATACTTATTATTAAAAGTATACGGGATGATTACTCTATTATTTGCACGACCTTCATCATCAGGCGATACTAGAAAAGGATAGTCTTTAGCAGTAAGTCCTCTAGAGGTGATGTAATCAATGTAATGTTTGTGCCTTGCATCATTTTCATCAAGAGGTACAAAATTTTCAGGTACTGGAAGTTCCTTAAAACTTGTTTTTAATTTGTACCTCTTTTTTAACGTATGTTCAATCAAGTCTTTTTTCTTGAGACTTTCTAGGCTCCAGCGATTGATCTGAGAAGTATCTATCCCCAACCATCCTAGTAAATCTCTAGTTTTAGCGGTTATACTTTTACCTAATATAAAGTTAGAAGAAAACCCACAGTTAAAGCAGTGGTAAGTCCAATTGGTTTCATTTTCAAAAATGATTCCACCTCTGCGGCGATCATCTCTTCTATGCCCTTTATGGTGACAACATACTGCATCAAAGCTATACCAGCCTGACTCAGTTTTCTTGCGACTACCAGGTATCAAGGACAAGATATCAAATATCATATTGATATATTAACATGTTTTTAACAGAATTCAAGCTATTTGGTTATTATCGTGACAATATGTTAGTTACCGCACCTGCATTACTAGTGAAGCTCATACGTATGTATGGATGAAACCCTTTAACCGTATATCCTTTAGTTTCAGTAAGGTCTTCTAAATCGGTGTCTGTAGTTATTATGTACCAATCAGTATCAGGTTGAGTAGAACCTTGAATAGTGACATTGCCATAGAATCCATCATATCTAGTTTGCAATGTTAATATAGGATTATCTTCGGTGTTAATCACGCTCGTTACATAAGTTACATTTGTACTATTGTTTGGAGTGAGGTTTGGGAAAGGCTGACCTGTTGGGATAGAAATATTAGCACTGGGAACGAATGAAGGTAGTATGCTATCAACTATATACATATCTCCCCTTGCTCCTGCATTTTGATCAACGAAAACAGGATAGTCAAACGCACCTTGTGGAATTTCTAGGCTATAATACGCTTTTTGTGCATTGATGTTTTCTAAATCTGCTGCCATTAGTCGCAGACTAGCGATGCCCGTTAATGGTAAATCTAAGTCTAATGTTTTAGCTAATAAAACTTTATTGCCCTGATCATTCAACAATCTGCAAGTAATTGACAATCCTGTTATATCAACCGGCTTTTGTTCTTGATTTAAGAACTGGAACTGAATTCTGTTGTCAACTCCCCTATGTAGTGACAATGATTTGGCATACTGTGGCATATATTTCCTCGGTGAGTTTCCAAACAGGAGTACTACAATCTGTCGTTGAGTGTAAACAAATACTGATGTGGTATACAATGTAGGCTCCTTATTATAATATTTATCGCCAAAAATAACAAATAATTAGGTTTGGAAAAATAAGTGTAAATAATATCTGAGTATGGAACCCAACGACTTTTTCAAAAAACTGACTGAAAATCACCCGTTTATATCAATTTGCAGTTATGCAAGCCAAGATTACGTGGGTATAATACAGAACCGAGACGATACCGTGACCACTATATATGATTACGGTGCTATTATATCACAAGATTTGAGAGCGAAGTTCTTGCAGTTAGGCGAAGTTTGGTGGTGGGAAAGTAATCGTACTGTTCCCATCAACCTTTTTCTAAAAGAAGAGTGGGCTGTTTTCAAGCCTTATATAAAAACTTTTAACAACAAAGGCTTAGAAATCATTCATGGACCAGTAACCAGCATGAATGAGTTTGTGAAAAAACGCAGTAAACGCAAGAGCATTACGCTAGTGAAACGAATCTCTTAGATTCTCGCTTTAACTCTTTCTTTCTTTTATCCTTTGCCATACGCAGTACTAAATCACTGACACGTTGGTTAAATGTGACACCGATCAAATGATCATATTCATGTAAGAACACCCGACATTCTAATCCAGTCAATTCGCGCTGTACGGTTTCATTCATAGTGTTTTGATATTCTACATTTATGCTAGCAGGACGCTTGACTCTCATGAACAAGCCAGGAAAGCTTAAGCATCCTTCAAGCTCATTAAGTCTATCTTCGCCGACACCCACGATCTTTGGGTTGATACACGCGACTAGCTTTTGGAAGTTGCCCATGATAAAGATGCGCTTATTGATACCCAATTGAGGGGCCGCTAATCCTACTCCCCCGTTTTCAATCATGAACTTGCTCATGTTTTTTACAAGTTCGGTGGGGTCACCATCTACTGCAAAGTCCCATTCAGTTGAAACGTCGAGTAGTCTGTGATCACCATCTTTCAGTAATTCTAAGTTCATTGTTTTTCTCTTCTTGTTCTAATCGCTCTATTAATCTGTCTATCCAAAATATCCACCAAAGATTTTGCAAATCTTTGTATTCTGCTATAGCAACAGGGTCTTTTGTAACATGAACTAGATTAAATTCAACTGGATGTGTTTCTTTATACCAAGTAGCAAATGTAGCCGTGCAATGCTTGGTTATCGTTTAAGAATATCCATAATCTCTTGTTGTTCTCTGCGGTGCTTATTCGTCAACTCTTCGTATCTAACAACAGTGAATACCCCGATCATATTTAAATGTCCTAGCCCAAAAAATACTAGCGGTGCGTATAGACCGGCTAGATGGGTGCAAATAACACCTGCTAAAAAGATGGCACTCACAATTCCAATTATACATGCAACCGGCTTCACGGTGTCTACTATTGCTCTGCCTAAAATTTTATGATTAATCTTCATTTGTATCTCCTTTTCTATAGCTATACCATATTGTTTCAACTGGAGTTTCTACACTGAAACTTTCTTGTGTTAATCCGTCACGCAATAGTTCAGCAATTTCTATTGCTTTAGCAGTGATAGTTGCCGGGTCAGAGGGGAATCTAGGATAATTGATTAATCCTACGCGAAGTCCACTTTCATGTCCATTCGTATATATGTATTCTACGGTTTGTAGTGTGACGCAGAGCCCTACTTCATCGCAGTATTTTTTTAGTATTTTTCTAGCAGTAGAATATTTTCCTGCAATGTGAATGGTTACAGGGAATGATCTAGTAGTTTTAACTAATGGTTTCATTTTTCTCTTTCAACAAATTCATGTGTACTACTACGAGTTGGCTGTAGCTAATTGCGTGAGCCTTTTTGAATGAGTAACCAGACTCGTCTTTGTCCCAAACAGTTTTACTAATTTCTTTCCAAGTGCTACCCACTAAATGTCTTTTACTAGGCCTGATGATGGCAAGAAACATAGCGAGCCTAGGAATGCTATCAATTGGTTCTGGCATCTTTCTAATCAAATCATAACTGTTGTTCAAGTGCATTAATTGACCGACAATGTTACGATTTTTTAACATAGTCCAGTCTGGATCATACATCATTCTTACCAAATGCTCTTCATCCCGAATTTGGCTATATACATGTACATTGAGTAAGTCTAACTTGAAGTATCCTCGCTCGTCTGCTTCTTTATAGTCAATTGCAGCCATATCGTTTACCGGATCATACGGGATATCAGTGATGTAGACGCCGGTTGCATGTTTGCGAATAGGAGTTACTTTTCGCATTGCTGCCGGAATATGTTTGATAACTTTCAGTAAGCTATCACGATCCGCAAAGTCAATATCAATATCGCTGTCAATACGCATTTACATATACTTCAATATAAAGAAAGAGTAGAGTCCTTCGTGAGTTATAGCATAATGGTCAGTAATTTGACCGTCAGTTATAGTTGGTCTAATACCAAACTTATTTTCTACCCAGTCGGCAAATTCTTTAATGTTTACATTAATGGTGTAGGCTGTGTCTTTTTCTTGAACATACTCTTCCTTAAGCTTCTTCAAGACAGCCCAATACTTCCACCGATTCTCACGATATTCAATCTGTGCATCAGTTGAATCATAATCATCAAAGCTACCCATTGGAACTTTCATTGATTTTTCTTTTTCTTATTCAGTAAACTAACAGGAGTTTCTATTCTAGGTAACCCGCAATCTACACAGTGACAAGTAGCATGACTGAAAAAACCCCTAGGGGGATCACCCTCAACATACTCAAAACTTGTCCAACGATGCCATCCTAAACGACATCTAAAAGGCTGAATAGGTTTCAACCCCTTTAATGTTCTCCAGGTGTTTTCGGCATCAAGTTTCATCGGATGTGCGTCATGCCTGCTTGAATAAGCTTTTGGTATGCTTTCTGCACAACAATAGCCTGACGCTCAGCATCTTCGACCGCTTTATGTGAGGTAACATGTCCACCATCTTTGAGAGAGACACCTGCAAGATCATAGATAGTGCGACAATCACGAACATTCCAGAACTGCCATGGGTACTTCATGTCAAGATCACGGAATGCGCTCTCAGCAATCACGATGTCAAATCCACTACCATTTGACCAGAACTTGTCAGCACGATTCCAGCAGAACTTGTAGAGCTTTTCCATGCATTCACGGTAGCTAACACGATCACGATCACCCATAGCTTCCTCAATAGCTTCTGGACTCTGTTCTCCCCACCAGCGAAGCGTGTCATCGCTAATAGTACGATTATAAATGTCAGTTTGCTCTTCCATTGTAGGACGAAGTTCAATCTTGTCAATGATTCCGACACCGCGCGGATCAAAGCGAACTGCACCGATTGTAAGAATGACTGTGGAAACATCCGTACTAAGTGTTTCCATGTCTATCATGAGGTGATTAGCCATTTTGTTCTTCTTTCTTTAATATTTCAATGATACGATAGTGTTCTACTAGCTTATCGTAGTTGTCGTAGTTTACTGCTGCAAGTTCAGGATATTTGGCTTCAAGCTGCTTATCAGTATGATCCAATCTCATTCTAAGCCAACGATTTTCGTATCCATGAGGATCAACAATATCCTTGAATGATACATATGGCATTAACTGCACTTTGTCATTTCCTAAGTTTAATGACAAATGTTCAGTAGATTTAATCATTCTACCGTCACCTTCACACTTCATACACTTGTTGCGAGTAGTAGTATACTCTCTTTTATGGTAGTCGCTAAGTTCTTCGTCTAACGTAAATCCATAGCCTTTGCATCGGTCGCATAATACTACTGTATTAGATCGACTAAAACTACCTGTGATGTGGTTAGGTAAATCTTCTAGTGGTATAGCCATTAAATAAAGTCTACTTTGTAGTGTACATTGGGTTTATCAAGCCCTTCTAGGTGCTGCGTTACAGTAGTAGTGATTTTTACTTGTCCGTTGGGTAGCCGTTCATACTTCTTATGCTCTTCTCTCAATAGAAGAGGTTCTAGGCTATGCATCCCGTGACAAGGTATAGCATCAATTATAGTAGGGGTTACACTCATAAAAACTCCTTAAATTATTTTCATATTGTATCAAAGATACCTTTTTATAGCAACCATAAATAAAATATTTGGAAACATTCATTCGCATAGTTTCCAATGCACATAAGTCTTTTCATCAAGTATAATATAGCCGGACACTTTAAACCAATTACTTAAATATTTAGGTTCTCCGTAGTGTTCACGACACCATTTTTCTAGCTCGCTCTCTCCTCGAACTAAACGATCAGCACCATAAACAGGTATACGAATAAACATTCTATCTTCCCATTCATTGCCTACTTGAATCTTCTTCTTAATTTTTTGTGTTACTGGAACCATTTCTACTATGTTATAGTCAATAGGCCTTAGCACCATCTTAGTTTGAACCATATATAATCTCTTTCATCACCAAATACAAATTCATGAACAGTGTCCATTGTTAAATGTACCACATCATTTATGTCAATTACTGAGCGGTAAGCAAAAGAAGGACAATTTTCCATCGCCCATTCTTCGTGCTCTCTAAAATTAGTCAAGTCTGATAACAACACAGAATAGATCATGAATACCTCAATAGGAAAATCACATATTTGTGTTCATCAACTACTTCAAATGCCTTATCCTGCCAGTCTACTAAACGTAGTCCATATTCGGGTTCTGAGATTTGATTACAGTATTCATTAGAAATACCAATCTGCATCCAATCATAGGACTTGATGATAAGTGTATCTGTCCACTTATCAAATAGATCATTGTCCATATGAAAATACTTGTTCATAGATACCCTAAAACAAAAGTCAATGCTTCTTTCTCTTTGTCAAAGATGAAATCGTAATCCCAGAAGATAGGACTATAGGTTGTCTTGTCCCAAGTGCGCCCGACGCACCAATGTTGCTTAATCTTTTGATAAGACATATTGCGTTCTCGGCACCAGTGCCAAGAATCAGTGGTATTGATTACGCCCTTTACCCGAACACACCATTGTTGGCCACGCCGAACTACCTTATACTTCTTAATATCCCGCTGCATCTAGCAATTCCTTGACCTGTGTTACAATCTCAGGGTCTCGCTTGAACTTGATAGCCCACTTCTCTGGTACGATATAATCTAGTATAAGTTTTTGTTGCATGTCATTTAATGATTCCACGAATTCAATTCCGCTTTCACTTTGATAGAGCATCCATGGGCTTATCTTGCCATTAGTAATCAGATGGCAAATGCGATTCTTGTTACCATACCGAAGATAGTCTTTGCTTTGTACACTTTCTTCTTTGGCATGGTTAACACAAGTTTCAATACTACGAGCAATAGCATCAATTGCGTTTTCTTCACGAATATACTGGATAAGGAATTCAGTGTAGTTCTTATCACTGCACCAGTTGTCAATTGTTATTTTGTTCTTCAACAGATAATCAGCATAGAAACTTACATTGATGCACTTGATGTTGATACAGTAGTTACCAAACTTTACAAAAGCAATGTAGTACGCGCTTTTTGCGAAATCAACATATGTCTTTGGTTTTTTGGTATTAGTATTCTTTCTATAGAATTCAGTCCAGCAACTAAACGCAATACGATTACCGGGCAAATCTTTATCTTGCCATCTGCGCTTACTTTCGCAGATGTGCTTAATCATAGTCGTTTCTCGCTGGAAAGACCTGTTACAGAATTCACAACTGAATTCAGTTTCCGAGAGCTTCTTCGTATTCTTCAATTTCTTTACTTGTAACAAGGTCACTTAACAACTCTATTTCATCAAATTTAAGTTCGGGGAACTTATCTGCAAGATAAATCTTTTTCTTATGATTGTCAATGAATACTTGCGCAATGATTTCAAGGTCTTGACTACTAGACTTTGGATAAATCTTTTTGTAGTATTCCTTGATATCCTTAGATTTAGCATGTTCTTTTAGTTTAGCTACACGATCTTTGATATGCGGTATCCATTGATGGAACTGCTTCCCTAATCCCGGACTTGCTGCACATAGCATTAGCCACTGTAATTTAGGATTCTTCTGTATATTTTCGTTGAACAGATATTTGTTGGCATGGTATTCAGTGCTTTGTAGATAATAATTCTGTAGTTCACTATTACCCTTAATAGCACTGACCCAATGAATCAGCATGAACGGCACGAACTTCTTTTGCTGCTCGGGCGTCAACCTATCATAATACGAATAGTCCTTGCGATCAATAGCCGCAAGTGCTTCAAAAAGATCAAATTCAATCTTATCAAACTTTTCGTCTTGTGATAGTTTTTCTTTAACCATTCTACGCCTCGTAGCTGTTGTTGTTTGGATCCATGTCTCGGTACTTCAAGTACAATTCATAGATATAGTCTACGTGATTGTCTGGTGAACCCAACTCAATGGCAGCTTGATGATGCATAAACAACGCTGCCGTAATCACTTCTCGTTCCTTAGTATCCATTATGTTCTAAGTGCTTCAATAGCGATAATATGTTCAACCGCCTTACCCAAATCGTCGCCGTGATTAACGATTGTCAAAGTAGGACCGTCACTCTCTTTATAGCGATCTTGCTTCCAAGATTCAATAACAAATCCGCCTGAAGCAGGATAAACAGTGAAGCGAATACTAGACTTTGCGGTAACAGAATCCGACGGAGCCTTTACCAACGTACCGGTAGTGTCTTGTGCCTCGTCCCATGCTTCACGCACCCACTTTGCAAACTTTCTTTTAAACCAACCCATCTTCTTTTCTTTCTTTACTTTCTTAGCGCAATATTCGTCGCTTGTAATTCCATACCTAGTTTTAAAAACCATGCCTGGCGGCTTACTGTTGATAGCCTTGGCATACTGTGATCCTGCAATGGTATGTCCGTTTGACATTAATGTTTCTTCTTTTTGGTTTTGTTTGCTAGAAACATTTCTACGGTAATGTCAGGAAATAATGTACGAATTACGCCCATGACATCTTCTTCCTTGTTTGTTTTCTTGGCTTTAGCATAAGATTGAATCACTGTATTCATAGTTCTCGCTCCTTTAATAAATATTACCGTAGTCTACTATCTCGCAATTTCTACTAATATCTTTAACAAAGTAAACACATCTGGGCTTTTCTCCTTCTTCAATAGGAACACATAAAAACTGACCATTTTTAAGTCTAGGTGCATACCATGTTACATCTGGATATATGTCTAGAATTTCTATAGTCAAAAAACTAGGACTATAACTTGATAGCGGATTAAAGCTAAATGCGTGAAATCCACGATCATTGAGACTAGTCAGTGGAAGAGTTTCCAGATCGCCGTGTTCTTGTTCTCCGATAAGTATTTGCCAATCAACTGGCATTCGTATAGTTTTGTCTCCAATACGCAATACTAATGCAGGACTATTAAAGCTTTCCAAGAAGATAAGTGGAATAAAAAAGTAATCAACATTACTAGGATTACTGTTATCCAATATAGCAAAGCGTAGATCGTCTATCACGTCAGGAAGCGTTTCTAAGTTATAAAGGGTATCGTCAATAGTTAGAATTTTCATAATATATCTTTAGCAAATTTTGTTATACAAGTCAAGAACTTAATAGTCCAATTTCTCTAATGTAAAGGGGTAGCCGGCTTCTTTATAATATTCTTTTCTTTTAGTAAGATGCCTCTTGGCAAACTTACATGAACTGGTAATGTCCCAAATTTGAACGTGGTCCTTATCTTCTGCTTTACGAATGCCTCGTCCAATACTCTGAATAACACGAACAAACGATTTACCAGGCTCAATAAGAACCAGATTAAAGATACGCGGAATGTTAATACCAACGGCCGCTACACCATATGTTGCTACGATAATTTTATCATCGCTTGTCGCAACTTCGTCATATTCTTCTTTTCGTTCAGTAAGACTAGTTCCACCATTAACAAACACTGCATTGGAACCTAACCTACTTACAATTTTTTTACCTGCGTTCACTCGGTCAACAAGAACCAATGTGTTGCCTGTCTCATTTACTTTTTCAATAAGCTCTGCGATCTTGTCTAACCTGGCGTCATTTTCCAATAAGTGCTTTAATTCGCTTTGGTAGTTAGTGAATTCTACATGATCCTTAAGCTGCACTATATTAACGTGGCATTGTGCAAGCACGCCTCTGTCTTGTAGTTCCTTGGCGGATAGCTTACCGATGACAGGACCTAGTGATACTAGCAACGAGACCTGATCCATTTTATCCTTTGGAATGGTTCCTGTCAAACCCCAGCGAATTGGAACATCAGCGAAGACACCGGTGAGCATTGTCTTTAGAACATCAGCTTTAGCCATGTGGCAGTTGGATACAACTGCACCTTCTACAATGTAATTGTGGTCGTTTTCGATGTGAAGGTTAAAAACTTCATTTGGTTTTTCAATTTCAGTTTTTT
>JGI24890J29729_1000492_pt1 | contig 24202 bp, 29 predicted proteins | sample FreactcultureFD7_FD_29729 | JGI IMG/M metagenome (IMG submission 29729)
GAGGAAACGAAGGAGGGTTACTCAAACTATAGTCGAATCGGTCAAAGTTGAGGTCAAGAAGGAGCAAGAGGTGGTGGTGGTTAAGAGAGAAGTAGGAGGAGAAGATGAAAGTAGTGAATTGAGTGAACCTAGTAGTCAAGAAGACGAGGGGAGTCAAGTCAAGGTTAGGAGGAGAGGTAAAGTCGAGAAAGGNAAAGTTCGAAAGAGGAAGTAGTAGTAGTCGAACGAAGAAGAAGGGGAACAAACATTGAAATAGCTTGAAACTGAACTTTGACTGTGATTTTTTCGCTATTTGGATTCTGGCAGTTGTCTACTAGCGCTCGAACACCTGGGTTTGAATGAATTCCAGAGACGATGATGTGACTGATAGATCGGGTTTACAACGTTTTTCATTGAAATGATGGATGCGACGAACTCTGACCTTTTTTCTTTCGACTTGGGTGTCTTCAACTCCCTTTCTAAAGCTCTCTACCTTCTTTGAAAGCTCTCTTCTCACTATTGACTAATTCACTCGGTATACGACAAAAGATCCCACACAAAGTCCCTTATTCTTTATGTTGCGGTAATTTATTCTCAGTCCAACTTATCTTGACCCTCAATAACTTCCTATACGATCGTCCCCGTCGAAAGGAATCAGTAAGCCCTATCCACCCCTCCCAAGTCAATCGAGAAGAAAGGAGAGAGGAACTCACGAAATGATCCTAAGTCCGAACCAAACTCCGACCAAACCCATCGCGATGGCAGGCCAAACGATAGATTTCGCCAACCACGCGAATTCCTCCTCTCGATACTCCTCCTTCCTGTGAAAGAAGAAGGGTATAGGTCTAACGAGGTAGGCGTCGTGTAAGATCCAAGGATCCAGCTTGAATTTCGATTCCGGCGTCGAAAGGATCGTTTCGATCCCTGATTGAGTGTGATTGGAGAGTAGTTTGAGTGTGGAGAGGCCGATGAGGAGAGTGAGGAGGTTGGTCCAGTGGTAGAATGGATAAGAGGGCTACATATCAATATGAAAAAATGGATAAATGGAGTTAGCTCTCTCTCGAGCGAAGATATGAGGTGAATGAGTGTGTGGTTTTTTACGGGAGGAGAAGAAAGAGGTCGCTTTTCTATCGTAGCCATTTTGGGGATCGATCGTGCGAAAGCTGAGCGGGGAGGACGAAGAAGAGGAGGAGAAAGGAGAAACGATGAAAAGTGAGGGAAAGAAGAAAGAGATGCTTGCTCAACCTCGACTCCAAAGCGATGCTCTCCGTTGAATTGTGAACCCTTACAAAGAGTAGTTCGGCACATGTGGGAGGATAGAGTTTGCTCTTCGTTTGCCCTTCCAGAAATAGTCGTGGTACTGTAACCCCGACGTCGTGTCGAGCTCAAAGGGAAAGAGTCAGTGGTACAGGCTCTAGGGAGGCAGAAATTGATCTTTGGTTGAGCGTTGCAGCAGGTAAAGGTCGGAATGTCGAGAGTTTGGAGTTGCGAGTTGTGGGAAATGAGAAGGTTAGAACGAAAACCAGGGTCCCCTCTTCTCTTTCTTCCGAGCTACTGTACAGAGCATCATCGAGCGTTGCCCTATACTGTAGCATACTGTAAAGAGGAAAAGGCCTGTGATGAGAGAAGCGGAGTATGGTCTTCGATTCGACAAAACGAGTTCGACCAGCAGTGACAGGATAGAGAGTGAGTGCTGGCAATTCGTTGTCAAGGGCTCTACAGTAACCAGGCCTCAAGTGGATCGGATGAGCTAGCGAGGTGAGAAAGAGGTTACGAGAAACAAAGAAAAAGGGTCGATTTCGTCTCTTTTTGAGAGTAAGGTCTCCTCTTCCTTTTCCACTCTCTCTGTCTCTTCACACAGCCGTACTAGCCCCTACACCAACCGGTTCAAATCCAAGTAACCTCCTCATCCCTTGTACCCCTACCGGTCCCCTCACTTGATCCTGTTCGATAGCTCTACACACGGCCTCTCCTACCGCATCTGCATGTATCGGTGGGATTTGGAAGAGTTTTGCGAGGGATGCCCAGGCTGGTGGTAATTCGGTAGAGTTGGGGGAAGGAGCAGCAGGGGAAGGGGAGAGGTGGAGAGCGGAGGGGATCAAGGAGTGGAGATGAGAAGTCGCTTCGAAGAGTGTTGCGGGAAGAGTCGAAGAAGGTGCTAGATGAGGATGATAGATTAGACCTTTGAGATGACAGACATCGATCAGAGTGGTCAGCACGTAAAAGCGGAAACTCGATTCAGGTTATCCGACGCACTTGGTCTGATGAAAACTGGTCGAACTCCTCGTTCTCCCGCTTCGATCGCTGATTCTTCCGATATCACTTGTTCCGCCTGTCGTTTCGATCGAATGTAGCCGGATGGTACGAACGGTCGGAAGATGTCTTCGGCAGAGATAAAAACGAAGGGAGATGGAGCGGTTGAAGTCGAAGTGCAAGAGGGTACTGATCGAGATTGACGGAATGCTCTGAAAGTCTCAATCGCTGAGGGATTGCGAGGTACTACGTCAACTTACGCACTGAGGTAGAGACAAATTCGACAACGACATACCAGAATCTCTGTTCATTCTCTCATAAGTTCTGTCTCCTCTCTCCTTCAAAGGATTCCCTATTTCTCCCATCAAATTCCCTAATATACTCTTGAGTACGCTGAGTGGTTGAGCTTGACCTTTCTGTTTGTAATTATCTTCTAGGAGGATACCGAGAGTCGAGACGAGCGCATCGCAAGAAGGTAAAACTGAAGCGTAACTTGCTGAATCGAAAGGAGTTCCTTTCGTCCATTCGACCTGAGGGTAGCTATAGTCTTCAGCAAATGTTCACATCAAGCTAAGAGCGAAAGCTAGACTCACCTTGTCAACCCAAGCAGGTGAATGACCTGCAGGGGTTTGAAAAGGTTTCCCACTCTGACTGACTGATACGACGTTCCATCCTCGTTGTACTGCCTTCTTCGCAATTGATGATCCTACTAACCCAGATCCTCCGAATACGCAGATCTTCATTGCTTGATTCGAGAGAGAAGAGTTGAAAAGAGAGTGGAGGAATCGAGAGATCGAAGAGGCGTAGACTTTGATTGCGCGTTCGTATCGAGGTGTTGTAGTTCTTATTAACCTGTCTAGTGATGTTTCGATTAATCTAGTTGTGAATAGTAGTAGTTGGGAGGAAGCAAAGAGTCTTCTCTCTCTCTCCCTCTTTCGTCATTCACTTTCAACCATCCTCAACTCGGATTAGCTATGAGGATCCCTAGAGTAGGTTTAGCTGGTGGGCGTCGCGTACCTCGTAACCTGTACGTCTCTTCCTCTCTTCCTTTCCCGGAATTTCCGTTCTAAATTTCATCATTTCAATGCATCTCTAACCCTTCAGCTCAACGCTTACTTCCAGAGAGATCAAGAATGTCTATGATACAGGAGGGAAGGTTTATCCGAGAGGTGGAGTAGCTGGAGGAGACGCTTCGCACAATCCAACTGATACGACTTATGCAGCAATTCCTCCTTCCTCTACCTACAAAGGACCGAAAGTAGCTGGTACATATGGTAAGTCTTCACTGTAATTGTATTGTACAAGCGCGCAAAAAGCTAATTTGTTCCATTTGCAGGAGGATTCGTTGGAGTTTTCACTGGAGTGGGAGTGTTTGTTCTCATCGTCCTGACAATCCTCGTCTTCCTACGATTCCGTACTCTACGGAAACGAAACGACAATTCGAGCGCTATTGAAAATGGAACGAACCAGGGAGGAGGAAGGGAGAGGGAGAGGGACAGGAACGAGTGGGATAGGGAAGAAGCGTTCGAGATGCCTTCGACTCAACGATACGAGAGGGCAGGGATGGAGTCGACTTTGAGTTTCAATGGGAGTGATATGACACCACCGTTGAGACAGGGAGAGAGGCAACTTTATGCTCAAGATGGAGTTTCGCAAGAGGCGTTCTTTGATGGAGCGGCACCGGGACAACGAACTTATGATCCTTACACCGAGGGAGCTGGACTTCCGAAATATGATGGACAAGGGAGAGCGGGAAATGGAGAGGGACTTCGGGATGTCAAAAAGTAGGATTTAAAAGCTAGAACTCTAGGCGTCGTTTTTCGTTGGTTTTCATTTCTCACTCTAGTTCGATTCGTTGCTGTTTTACATGTTCTGATCTCTGTTGTCCCTTTTCCTTGAGTAGTATAGTATCTGTATGCTGTCATCTTTGTCTGCAACCTCCTCTTTTTGACTCTGACTGTGCGAGTCAAGATTTAGCGGTTTGACCTCATGTTCGACTCGTCTTCCCCCGACTTCTTCCTTTTGACTCGTTCTACTTTCTATCGTCGGATCTGCCGGATCTTTAGCTGCGAGTCGTGCCGAATTTGGATTACAGATTCTTTTACTGGGCAATCCATGCTAATCCCCCACTCACTTCACTCCGCTCTCTCTCTCCTCTCGCTCTCCTCTGTTGGAACGAGCTCGTACGTTGACATGTCGACAAATCTGCCACAATCGAATACTTCTGGCGCATCTACACTTGCAGACGAACCAACGAAACCTACAAACACTTTACTCCCCTTCAAATTCATGTCGTCTAACGGCCGACAGCAGAACTTGCCGAAATCCTCCGCAAACCTCGCTCATCCTACACTCGCAACGACGACGACGACGACGACGACTGAGCAACCTCGAACGAAAGACTTTGGATTCTTACCCATACCGAAAAGATGTCAAAGTCGACCTGGAGAACCATTCGAATTTTCACTCGCTCTCAATTATCTCCTCGCTGCAACTTCGACTTTTACAATCGCCAACCTTTACTGTGAGTCACTAGTTCGACGCTATGAAAAGTCCTCGCGGCGTACTGACTATCTCGAGTGTCGCTTACGACAGATCATCAACCGATCCTCGTTCAACTCTCGCAAAGGTATAACGTCCAGTACAACGAAGTCACTCTCGTCGCTACCCTCGTACAAGTCGGATATCTCGTCGGTCTACTCGTCCTCACACCTCTAGGAGATCTCGTACCTCGTCGTCCACTCCTCCTAGCGCTCGTTTTCATGACGAGTTCTCTCTCACTTGGTCAAGCGACCGTCAGTAGCTATCACGGTTTTCAAGCTCTCGCTTTGATCGTCGGGATCTTCACTGTACGTCTACCTCCATCTCGTTCAACGAATGAAGCTCATGACGAAACTTGAGGAATCAAACAGGTCACTCCTCAAATTGTGAATCCTTTAACGGCTGATCTCGCTCCGCCTCATCGACGGTACTCTGCAGTATCAATCACCGTATCCGGTCTTTTAGCGGGGATGGTAGTCGGACGAGTCTTCGCAGGTATCATTACTCGTTTCTCAGGTCATCCAAAGTGAGTCGTCCCCGTCTTTCCTGATCTCTATAACGCTTACCTTCGTGTGCCCATTCCAGTAACACCTACTACTTTGCCTCTGCAACTCAATTCGCCTTACTCGTTACACTTTACTTCTTCCTTCCTGATTTCCCGAAAAAGGCGACGGGACTCTCATATTTCGGTATACTTCGAAGGTGAGCTCGTTACACTTTTGTACAAACATATTGGAGCGAAACTGACGTCAGATCGAAATGTATAGCATGCTCGTTTTGTTCTGGACGAAACCAGTTCTCGTTCAAGCCTGTTTAATCGGACTCTGCATGACTTCGATAATGGTTAGTTGGTGGACTACGTTGACATTCCTGCTATCTGATCCACCGTTCAACTACAATACGTGAGCTCGCATCTTTCTCTTCGACCATTTCGAGCTTTGGACTCGCTGTTCACCATGCTGAGCTTTCCCTTTTGGTCTGAGGAGATAGGTTTGAGATTGGCTTGTTCGGATTGACAGGCCTAGCGGCGATGTTCTCAGTACCTCTAGTCGGGAAACTCACAGATCGCCTCAATCCCTGGGTCGTGGTACTCTTAGCTGCGTCTGGTCAAACCGCGATCGCTGTACTCTGCCTTGGGACGGCTGCTCTCAATTTGGCTCCAGTGATCATCGCCTGCATCTGTGTTGACATCTTTCATCAATCAAACACGATCGGTCAACAAGGTCGAATCTACGCGTACGTCGAATTCTCCTTTCTACGAATATCTGTCTGACTCATCGATCGCTTGACAGTATCGACACACTGAGTCGAGGCAGGATTAATGGAGTTTACATGGCTTGGGTATTCGCAGGGTAAGCTCGAATCTGTTTTTTCTTCTTTCCTTTTCTCGCACTCGGCCTCACCTCTCTTGTTCAACGTGCAGTCAATCGATAGGATCTGCAGCTGGACCCAAACTGTACCTACGCTTCGGCTGGCGAGCGAGTTACGGTCTTCATGTTGGTCTAGGCGGATTAGCGCTGTTGATCCTTTTCGCGAGAGGACCGAATGCGAAAGGATGGGTAGGGTGGGGTGGGAACTACAGCTTGTCAAAGACGAGAGATAGTGATATGAATGATGCTGAAGAGGATGTCAAGGAGACGGAGAAAGACGAGGGGAAATTGGAGGACGAGGAGCGAAACGAGGTCGAGGGGAGTCAAACGATTCAAACGAGTCGATGATCCGAATGAGCGTATCTCTGCTGTTCCCCATATACATATAGATTGTAATAATATGCATCGAGTTGAGCTAGGGTCGACAGCGTCGCTCTGGGATGAAGCGAGAAGAGGAAACTGCGAGAAGCTTTACATTTCTGATGTTCTAATACAATACGGGAACTCTATGTATAACAAGCCGATACTGACGATTTATGTGACGAAGCTGTAGAGCACGATCTATCTATGTTCTCTGAAGATTTATACTTCTCCTCTAGTCGATCGTTGATCTTCGACGTAAACATCTTCGTTGACGGGTCCATCCGAGAGAACTTCTCCTTCTTGCTGTTGAAGAGCCATCGCGACTTTGGATCTTGCTCGGAGCTTGGGTCCGACTGTCGAAGAAAAGTTTCGTCAGATCAAAGCGAATTGCGAGAGTACGAGTTTCGACTCACAGATGATCAAAAGCCAAATGACACCTGCCATGACTGCGGCGATGGCACCGAGCAGACTCGAGGCGACAGGGAAACCAAGAGTATCGTACTGTGAGGAAGCAGAGAAGTAAGCGAAAGGAGTTTCGAGTTCGGGTTATAGACGAATTGTCGAAGAGCTCACCATGATTACACCGAAGAAGGGGAAGGTAGCTCCGAGAATATTACGGAGAAGGGATTGAGCTGCCTGACCAGAGGACGAGTACTAAAACGGGAAAGAGTTCGTCAGCGAAGTCGAAATCGACAAGATAGGAACACAACAAACTTGTTGGTAGACCTGTGAGATTCGCAGAATGTCAGCGTCAGCTCCAGACTGGCACGAGAGTGAGTATGCGGGCTTACATCGGCAATGTAGTTGTAAGCTGCGAGGTTCATTGAAATTTCGAAATGGTCAGTTTGGATGCTCGTGCGAAATCGAAACGAAAGCGATACAACCACACTCACTAGCAAGGTACATGGTAAAGCTTCCCAGATTTATCAGAGTGAGGAAGATACATGGTACAAACCAGTGAATCCAGGGGCGAGCACTGTTGGAAGAAATTTCGTCAAAACCCATTCAAAGAAAGAAGTGAGACTGTTCAACTCACGTCCAAGCGAAGCAGAAGAGAGAGATCGAGAAGAGAACACTGCCAACACCTGCCGAGTACAGACGAACCTCGGGCTTAGCACGACCTCCTCCGTTGACGACGGCTCGTTTATACATTGGATCTTGGATGAGAATGTTTGTAGCGCATCCAATGGCAGCGCCGATGAAGCCACAGATGAGGACGGTGTGAGAGAGCCCTTGGTTGAAGCCGTAAGATTCGGCGAATACATGCGAAACAGCTCCAATCTGTTTGCGACAAAGTTTTCGATCAGTTCAGGCCAGTCGGCAGCGGTAAGACTCAAACTCACGATCAGGAAGACTGTTCCCCATACAAAACCGATTGCAAGTGAGAGAGCCGTCACGATGGGCTCAGTGAATAAGTAGAGCAAAGGGCGAGAGAGCGAAATCTTGAGCATTTGAAGCCATCCCTCTTCGTCCGAGTCTGCACCTTCGACGTAGTGAGGTCGGCCCTGTTCGCAATTGGCTGTCAGCGTCTGACTTATCAGGGAGGGGGAGAGCAGACGAACAGTTTCTTTCGCAAGTTGTTTGCATCGCTTTCGTAGGATGACTTCGCCGCGTGGCTCCTTGAAGAAGAAGAGGACGTATAGGAACACGAGTCCATTTGTACCCATCTGGAGCCAATAAATGTAGTGCCAGTCGGTTTTGAAAGCGAGCCAATTCGAAACGAGAGGTCCAGTAGCATTTGCGGTGAACACAGCTGTCGACCGATTCGAACCTCAGTGACGTTCAGACTTGATACGAGAGAAAGTAGGCTCACTCAATACGAAGAAACCCATAGGAATACCTCGATTGACCTTGGGCCAAAGATCCGCGACGATCCCAGCGGCAGTTGGACCTTCTATGCATGCTGCAGTGCCTTGGACGAGTCGAGAGAAGATGAGAGCGTAGATGTTGGGTGCGAGAGCCATGGGGATGAAGAGGAGCATAATGACGAAAGTCTGTAAGAAGGGCGGGAAGAAATCAACTCTGTATCTCGAATTGGCATGAGGATATAGCTTACACAGATGATGAGCTGAGGACGACGACCAAAGGTTTCTGAGACGGGTGCAAGAATGAGAGGTCCTACGAAATCGAGGAAAGGGGATCAGCATTTCGAAAAAGTCGAATACTGGAAATTCCCGCTCACCGATTCCGAGCATGACAAGATAGGTGAAGGAAGAAGCTTGGAACTCTTCACTCGAGACTCCCTCGTGTGACTTGAGGAATCCCGGTGAAGCAGCACCTAGATTTCGGAAGATAATGTGAGTTTCGAACATGACACGAAGGAAGAGAACGAGTCATACCATTCGCAGAAGCGTTAAAAGCAGATACATAGGTAACGACGACAGCAGCCATGAACATCCTCAATTTCTTCTTCAAAGGCCAGTTGAAAGGATCCTCTGAATCTCCTCGGGCGAAACGGACGGGAGTACTCTGTTGAGTCGTTTCGAACTTCATCGCTTGATGCTTCTCCATCTCTGCTGTCATGTAAGGAAGGAGTCCTAGAAAGTGGGAAGCGAGGGTCGAGCGAGATCGATTTGGGAGGAGGAGAGAGAGTGTGGAGTAGAGTAAGTGGAGGAGTTTTAGGAAAAGTTGTCGAAGCGAGGGAAAGAGAGGTCTGTCGTCTACTGGAGCTGTCGGTTTTGAGGTTGCTGTATTCGAATGCCTGTCCTAGAGAGAAAGTGAAGCTGGGAATATGGCCTGAGGAGAAGGAGAGAGAGAGGAAGTTCTCGTAATCTTTTGAAGGTTATTTTTGAGAGAAGACGGAAAATAGATTTATTCGCGTTCATCGATTGGATATCCATCTCTGCCCCGACTGCCCCGAACTCCGTTGAAGGGAAACCCCGAAAAGCCCCGCTACCTTTTCACACCGAGAAGTTGGGGTAGAAATGAAAAAGTTGAAAAAGAAAAGAAAAAGCTTACTTCGTTAATAGACCGACCTGCTCTTACTCATCCAACGATGGGCAGCACAGACAAAATTGATGGGATAGGCGGGAAGAACAAAAGCTGAGCCTCTGTAAGATAAGGAAGAAAGAGGAAACAAAAGTCAAAGCACAAACTTGAAATCGTCCTTCTCACTTTGGTGAACTTGCGGAGGTCCACTCCCACGAGCTCGCCGGCAGAAAAGATGAACCCCGATATCGATATGATTCCATCTCAAAAAGCGATCCGTTTACTCGGACAACCAAAGTACTCCTTCAGGAGCGATTTCACCTTTGATTCCAGTTTGAAGCCATTGACTGATGCCCTCTTCTGTTTTCGCGCCTGGAACGGGAGGGAGAGTTGGGAGGGACTTGTCGGTGTGGAGGAAAGAGGAAGGGAGAGTCGTAGGACGAGGAAGAACGGGCGAACGGATGAGAATCTGCGATACGAATTCGGAGTCAGCACCGGTAACAACTGAGTAGTATGAGAGAGAGAGTGACGACGCTCACCTCGCCACGTAGACGACCAGATTCCATGTCGACCTCACGACCTCGTACTTTGACTTCGACTCCAGCCGAGGGAGCACCGACATGACCTTTCTCTTTTCCACTCAGCCTGACGACTCCAGGTGGGGGAAGGCGTTGATAATCGTAGAAGTGGCCGTGAGAGAGGGGAGCGAGAAGGAAAGGATGGGAGAGGGTCGAGACGGCAGGAGTACCGAAAGCGCAACGGAAAGTTTCGAGTTTCCCTTGTTCGAGAGGACCGGCGAAGTATACTCCTCGAAGCATGTGAACTCCTAGTTCTTGACGAATCCCTTTGAAGAGGATAGTGTCCCATATAGTCTTCTTCGAGACGCTACCTTGACGCAGAAGTCGAAGTTTGCCGTTTCTAGCTTGTTTGATGATTATTCCTGAATCACCTAGCATTTTCGAGAGAACGAGGGTATAGAGTGGGGTTGCGAGTGTGGTCGAAGGAGAGAAGACGAGAGTTGCTGGAGGGGAAGTGCGATTCTTGAAGAGTGCTTCGACTTCTTCCGAAGTGGGTTCGTCGGAGAGAGGGGGAAGAGAAAGGGATGCTGAAGTTGAGATACCGAGAAGTGCGAGACCGAAACCGTACGGGGTCGAAGGGTGATGGAAAGAGTAGATAGTGTCTTTAATCGTAGGTTTCGTTTGGAGAGGAGAGGCAGGGAACATGGAAAGCCAGGAAACGAGTGACGAAGTGAGGCTCTGTTTGACGATCCCATCAGCTTAGCTCTCGTTACTTCGGGAGAATGATAACGTACGACATGAGAGAACTCGAGCGAGACACCTTCCGAGATGAAGGTCACGGCGAGATCCGAAGGTTCAGCGACGAACGCTTCTTGTTCTTCATTTCCGTTGACGATAGCCTTTCCATTTGCCAGGATGTCATCTGCGACGTTGTCGTCCTCTCCGCCAAGTACTATGACAGTGGCATTCGAGTTTGAAGCGACATTCGAGATCGAGTTTGAAGAGGATTGAATGATCGCAGATATATCGGAATCTTCGGGAAGTGCTGATCCAGGTACGATTACGATGGGTTTGAAAGATGAGGTAGCGAGTGCGAGAGTGACCAATAGAGCATCTGTACCGACAACGATTCGATGAGGGATCTCTTTAAAGAGGTAGGAGAAATGAGAAACGAACCTGTCGGATCTTGAATCGCAACTATGACTTTGCCAGAAGAGCCTTTACCCAATTTACTCACTAATCCAGCTCGTAACACGTTGACGAGATCTACTACCTTCTCTCCTCCTTTGACCCACGAGCCCCTTTGCCCTCCTTCCAAACAAGTTAAACTCCCTTCCAAGACGTTCTTCAAGTTGCGAATAGTCTTCTCTGGTCTCAAGAAGGATGCCGTGACTTTGTTTGGATTCGTATAGACCGGTGATTCATCTTCTAATCGAGTTAGAGAGGGTATCGATTGCCTGCCGAGGAGGAAAGGGTGAAGTTGAGGTGGTGGGGGACGGAGCTTCCACTTGAAGACGAGGACTAGGACTATGATACAAGCTAATGCCAAAGTAGTATTGTGAGCTGGATCTTGTTGATTGATCCAATTGTCCATCTTTATAGAGGCGAAAGGTGAGGTAGGAGAGAAAGAAAGAAAGAGATGGAATTCTTGGGTTCGTCCACTCCACTTTAAACCAACTTGAAGACTTGACAAGGCTTATCAGAGCTACTCTCCTCAATATGGCAGAGCTCAACTCGCTAGTACGGTCATTCTACAGCTCTCGACAAGGCAAAGTCAACATTCTAGATTTTAGATCAATAGGAGCTATCTGCAGTGAGTTTGACCTGACAGGGCTGTACGGAGCAATTCGATTCAAGCTAACATACTCTTGACAGCCGCTTTGGAGAGGAGAGACGTCAAGAAAGCGCTTCTCGACTGTCAAACCCTTCTCAAACGGCGTCCGAACGAATCTTCTGCTCTTGTAAGCTCTCTGGCACTGTCATGAGATGCCCAAATAGCTGATGCAGACCGACTGCAGGCTCTCAAAGTCGTAGCGTTATCTGTCGGATCAAAACCTCTCACGGCGTCTTCGCAACAAGAGTTCAATAAAGCGATTGAAACTGTCAAGACGGCGAATGGAGGAGCAGCATTGGGAGATAGTGAGATAGTGATGGCGTTGAGCTTTGCATTGCGGAGTTTGGGGAAGAGTGAGTCGTATTCTTGATTGTTCACTTTTCTGATTCTGATCTCTTGCGGTTTGAACAGACTCGGAAGCTGTTGAGCTTTTGACGAAAGCAGCGAAAGAGAACAGTGATAACGAGGAGTTGAGTCAGGAAGCTTTCATTCAGATGATCAAACTGAACGAAATTCAACAGGCGCAACAAGTTAATACATTTCCTCCTCGAGATTTCTCTGAACGANCTATTGATCGAATCTGCTCTTACTAGCTGAGTACAAGAATGACTGGTTCATTCCCGACAAACCCTGATTATATCCTGTGGTCGATCATGACCGTAATTCTTCAAATTCGAGATCTACAACATCCTCAATCCGATTCCCTCCTGTCCCTTGCTGAACGACAAGCCTCCGATTACTTCAGTACAGCTCCCGACTCTTCAGAATACAAGTCATCGGACGAGTTTCACATCGCTTCTCGACTACTCGAATTTCGCGCTCAACTATCCTCCTCGAAACCTGATTCGACGAATTCAACTCCTCCCAAGTTCCCTTCTCTTTCAACAAGCGACTCTTCTCGAACACCACAAGAACGATTACTGGATCACTTCGCGTCCGAAGAGGGAGAGAAATGGTGTGAACGAAACCTGGGGTTTGAGTTGTGGAGGAGAGAGGTCGAATTGAGATTCGGAAGTAATGAAGGAGGTGAATGGAGACGATCTTGGGATCGATTGAAACTTCAGCTCGAGAAAGGGTGAGGACTCTTCCAGGTTCCGGCTTGAAGCAAAAACTGATGCCGTCGAATTGCAGTGATACGAATTGGCATACTATGCTTTATCTCATTCGTTGCGCCTTCGCTATCGCCTCCAACTCTTCCACATCCTATCATGATGGAATCGTCTCGAAGGTACCTGCTACGTCAGAAGGGATGGAACTGCTCGAACAAACTCGAGAAGTCTTCCGGAAACTTGCGAAGGATTCGCCAAAAGCAAAGGTTGAACGAGGGTTTCCTCTGGGATTGCTGGAGGTCTGCCGGGAGTGTCGCTTACGTGGATGGGACCAAGGTGAGCTGAAGTAGCGATGTATCACAAAGTCAGTCCTGATCCGTCGCCTTTCTCCTCTCACAGTGGAATCTCTTCAAGATCTCTTCTTAGCTTACTTCGATCAGTTCGGGGCGAAGATGTGCTGCTTTGACGATCTGATACCTTTCACCGAGATCTTGAAGCCAGGGGAGGTAGAGACGGTTCGAGCGAAGGTGACAGAAGTGGCAGCGAAAAAGGATAATCTCGTATGTTGCCTCATTAGCTCTTACCCCTCTCTTGTTGACCATTGCTGAGGCTTTAAAGTCCTTCCTGCTACAGACACTCAACGAAGCTCGACGAGTCATCAACGCACTCAAGATCCTACGCTACCTTTCATCAGAGCAAACTGCCGAAGAAGAGGCTTCGACAGCTCAAGACTATCTCGAACGATACTTCTCCGCTTTAGCTCTCGGTTCGTACAGTATAACTAGGGCTTGATATCGAGAAGCCGGAACTGATCAGCCACATTTTCGTTCTGAACAGGCAAAGACCTACCACCAACTGAGCTTCAACCGGCGGATGATTTCGCTCTTCTCGCGGCTCAAGCTTTCGTTTCAGCTTGGCAGCTATCTAGTATGTCCCCTTTGATCCTCCTTTCCCCAAACTATCCTTGCTGACTATATTTGAACAGACGATCGATCGTATCTCGAAAGAGCTGCCGCCCTCCTCGACTACGCTCTTCGCTCCTCAAAGTACAAGTATCAAAGCCGTATCCTCTTGATCAACTTATATCGCCTACTCGGCGCCTCGTCCCTCTCGCTATCACACTATCGAATCTTCGGAGTCAAGAATGTCCAATACGATACGCTGTCTCACCTCATCCTTAATCGAGGAGCTACTTTCGCTATCGAGGCCGGGAAAGAAACGGGAGTTCACGAAGAAGCGACAGTGACGGATCGATGGTACAAGATGGGAACGAATGAGGCAGCACAGATGTGTGTACAAACTTTCACGATGCCAAACTATGGAAAGGTAAACCGCTTCTTTCATCTGAGCTCTCCCTCGATTTATTGCTCATGTTCCTCCGACCACAGGTGGAAGACTTTGCCGAGTTCAGATCAAGATTGGACAACTCGCTACAAAAGAGCCTGTCGACAGTCGAAGTCTTCCGAACTCGACTGTTACGAGGCCTCCTCGAGACACCACAGATTGATCAAGCCGTCGATGACTTGAGAGCCATCGTCGTTACCGCCTCTTCGTTGTACGATAATCGAGATCACAAGACCTTGCCAAACTTCCAACGAAGAGGGAGTTCGTCGATATGGGATCAAACTGCTCTCGGATGTCGAACCGATGTGAGCTATCATAGTTTCACCCTGCCTTATGCAGCTGCTGATGTTTCGTGAATATAGTCTGATTGGCTGGGAGCGTTCGCCACGATCTACTCTCGTTTCCTTGCTCCTTCGGACACTTTGTTATCAGAGGAGAAAGCGCCCGCTTCTGTAAGCACGCTTACGATGATATCATTGCTTACTCCACTGAACTGATGCGTTCAATTGCTCATAGTTGACTCGTTCTGAACTCGCGCATTACAACTTTTCGTCGGCCGCTCAACGAGCGCTCATCGCTCAACTCGATCAAGCTGCTGAAGCCGAGCAGGAAGCCGTCGAATTCTTCAAAGGTGAGTCTGGAAGCTAGGTTCATCTCCTTCACTCGCGCTCGAGCTGACACATCATCCTTCGACTCGCAGAGCAAGGGAAATTGTTCACAGCATCTCTCGAAGACGGCAAGACGCTTCCCTGGGAACTGATACAGATCGCATCGATGTCTCTCGAAGCTTTCTCCCTGCTCGAACTCGGTATCGAGCAGAGACTAGATGAAATGGCTGCGAACAAGCTACCAGATCAAGTTCGTTTTCTCTCATTCTCTGCTTATTCGCCTGAGCTGACTCGGTCCTTTGTTTGACAGTCTAAGCACTCGAAGCGACTACGAACGTTCCGCAACGCTGCTAGAGACGGTCTTCGACAAATCGGACTACAGTTGACAGCCCACAGCAAAAAGGTAGCAAAGGAGCGACCAAAAATCGTTGCGTCTCTCTCGCCATTAACGGCTCATGAATCAGTGAGTTGGAATTATTCTCATGTCATCGCGGAAGGTTGGTCCTGACCTAGACACCCGCCTCACAGCTGAACGAAGACAACTTGACGAATTTCGCTCACTCCCTCGTCGAATCGAAGAAGATCTCGACGGAAGGTCTCGCTGCTACTATACATCGTAGGACTCAGAAATAGAGAAACGGAATATAGAAACGAAAGCGGGACAGACTTTGCGACTTGGCTGAGAGAGATTTCTCCCTTCTCGAGACGAACGAGAGAGGAGACGCGCAAATTACAAACAAACTGATGATGACGACAAACAATAGATATGTGAAATACAAACAACGATATCAATATGAACAAAAAGGCAAACAACGCGAAATCACTCATCGTGATCCTCTCCGACGAGTGTGATCCTGGGAGGTCGAACCCGGACTAACAATAATGGGACGAGCGATAACGAGACCCATGCAGCTCCAACGACGAAGATGAGTTCCGCGAAATTGTCGAGCGAAAAGAGGTAGATTGCGGCGAACAAAGAGGGGCCTGCCGTTGAAGAAGTGAAAGTTGCGAGTGCCGACATGCAAGCTAGGACTTTTCCTGCATCGTCTGGAGGTGAGACTGCGAGTGCGAGGGATTGAAGGGAAGGAATGACGACGGCTGAAGGGGATGTAACGGCAGTCGAAATGAGGAAGTTGATTGAGGTCGGAGAAGGGATTGACGCGATCAGATAGCCGAAGATGGTGATGAGAGATGACCAGCGTGCCATTGAAAGATCAAACACTGTCATATGGAGTCAGATAAGTGGATTGAGGCGAGATCAAGGGAAAAGCTCAAGGGAAAAGCTCACCTGTATCTGCAGTCTTTTTCAGAGTCGCTGCCTCCGCTTCCCAGGCGAGAGCATCTTTGACGCTTTCGATATCGTCAGGTTGCATCTCGGGACGAGGTCTGAGAGGAGTCGGAACGGGTCGACGAAGGAATTTGACGATGAACGGTACGATGAGAACGAGTAAGACGACTCGAGTTCCTGCAATGTAGGTGATCCACTGTCCAGTCTCCTCGGGTCCCCAACCATATTTACCTCGCGCGAAGAGGATCTTGACGGGTAACTGTGAGCGACAATCGAGAGCAGTCATCAGTTCTGTGCGAGAGAAAGGATGATTCAAGCTTCTCCTCTACTCACCATTCCCTATTGACCAAAACGAAGCACTTGTCAGTATAGCTATCAATTAAAGTCGCGGAGAGAGATAGACAACTCACGGGTAGGATCATCGCGAGAGTGTAAGAAATTGCAATGTAAGTCAATCTCCAATCCAGCTTCTTCCTTGCGCACTCGACTCCTCTCTCAACCCTGACTTTCGGCAACAGCACCTTGAAAGGCTTGACCAACTCTGCAGGGACCTTTGCGAGGCGAACCAAGATTGATTCATCTTTTGGGATTCCTTCTTGCCAATCGAGGATCGAGGCGGGTCGAGAATGAGTACGAAGTGACGGGTGAAGAGATTCGGGCATGATGGGGATGACGAGGAGGTAGATGATTCCAGCGACGACTTGAGCGATGAAGATCAACAAAACTCCCGAAGTGAAATATCGGATTAGGAGAGAACCTGTTTTCAAAGAATGAGGCCTTTTTTCAGCGGATTCTCAGAAAGAGAGCGGAGTCGAGATTCGTTCACTCACCGGCTCCTGGTCCTACGGCCAAGCCTCCCATGTACATGCCAACGAGAGTTGACAGTACTTGAGTTTTCGATCCTTCGACGGCGCAATCTCCGAGGTACGCACTCGATACTGCCATCTGGGTCAGCTCGCCTCCAGCAAGTCCACCCAGGACAGATCCGAGGATGAGAGTCTTGAAACCGAACGAAGCAGGGAAAGCGATAACGCTTCGAAGTTCAGATGAACGGATCCGATCAGCTCAAGTGTCTTTGAAGGGGGAGGGTAAAGGGGGCAAGGATGGGGGGGAGCGAGAAGAAAGGTACTTACAAGGTGTAGAGGATAGCGACAAGGGTTTGTCCGAATGTACTAATCGCAATCACTGGTTTCCTTCCATACTTGTCACTCAATTTCCCAAGGAACCCACTCGTCAACATACTCAAAATCCCTGCAGCCAACGCGATACTAGTGACTGTTCGATTCAATTCAACCCGCTAAGCCAATGTTTCGAAAGGCGTAATAAAGAAAATCGAGACGAACTAATTTCAGTTGAGCTCTTCTGAACTTCTGAATTCGCACGACAACTCAACGCCCAATCTCCTTCAGGACTTCCAGGGAGAGTGATGAACGTTCCACCGAGCAAGATGGAAGCGGGAGGTTCCAGCGTAGGATCATTGGCAGCGATTAATCGACAGGCCATCTAATCGATAATATTGAGTGGTTTCTGGTCAGTCACGAAGGAGCAATCAAGACGGGAGAGTACGAAAAACCTTACCTGACCGATCACCTCAAGCTCGACTGTTGTTCCTGCTCCTGAAAGGAGTGCGAAAACGAAAGTAGCTAAAATTGGCCTGCGAAGTCAGCATTTGCCTTCAGAATCGTGAACTCAGGCAGTGATAGACATCATAGACTGTTGGGAACTCACCGGGTAAGATCCTATGGCGTTCAAAGCGAGCAGGTCAGTCGCCATGTGGTGCCTTCAGACTTCGGAATAGGAGGAATCGCTCACCATCGACTACTAGCTTTCCGAGGCTCTTTGATAAGCTTGACATGTTCCGTATTACTCAGTAAGCCAGTCCTCTCATCGATGATCTCTGATTGAGAAATAACAATCGAAGTCTGTTGATTCAAATGAAGATGAGGGGGAGGAGGGGGAGGGACGTTGTCGACCGTTGTTGAAGCCATATGACTAGCTTTGGGAGAGGCTGACTACTGGTCGAAGATGGGGTCGAAAAGAGAAGCGAGAGGAGAAAGGAAAACAAAGGGAAGTTTCATTCGAACGATCCCTGCCTCTCGCACGAGAATATCCCTCACACTATCCTTGACTTCAAAGCAAGCGCTATCAATTCGACTCTTGAGAAACAAAGAACTTTGTGGATGACATGTTTCCAATTTTGTTTGTATCTAAAACATCTAAAAACCCTATTCCTCCTCTCTCATTTCACCCCGCTCAAGCCTTGACTTCACTGTTCTTGCCCCAGGCGACCCCTCCAGCTTTACTAGCTCCAGCTCCACCTCCCGAAGATCGCTCGTTCGAATTTTGATTCGCTTTGACCGCTGCATTGCCTCGAGGTTTGGGTAGAGGTAAAGGTTTCGCTCGGAGACCTTCGTAAACATCCGAGAACTATACCACACGAGTGAGAGGGAGATCAACGTGGGAAACGAGAAAGAGGGAAGAGGGAAGAGGGGAGAGGGAAGGGGGGAGACGTACTTTGAGACCGTGACGAAGGAAGAAGTCACCGTACCGTCTTGAAGTAGTCGATTGAGCAACTGAGAGGTGACCCTGTACGATCAATGAATTCGACACGCTCAGCTAGTGCACAAGGGAAAGGAAAGAGCTGAAAACGAGACTCGTACCTCATCGATTCCAAAGTTGACGTCTGAAACTCCAACTACTTCTCCCTCGAGGAGACTTCCTTTCTCCCAAGTCAACTTTCTCGCGGCACCTTTGGCAGTCATCAACATTTCCAACACTCTCTCCTCCTGATCGACCTCGAGGAATTTGGCAAGTTTGTCAGTACCGAGGGTAGTGTACAGTCGGAGGAAAGATCGTAGAGTCGCAGTCGAGAGTTGAGGTTCGACTTGAGTCAAGAAGAGTTCGAGTTGGTGTTGAGATGGATCCTTCAATTTCGAGAAACTTTCGAGAATCTCGACCGATTCAGTTTCGTAAGGGGGAGGGTTTGGGGAAATGAATCGAGGGGAACCATGTAAAAACATTTCTTGGAATGAAGGTAAAGATTCAACTCCACCTCGAACCATCTTGTTGAATTGTTCTCCAAACTTCTCTTTCATCGCCGCAGAAATTCCTTCGTCGACTTTCGTAGGGCACAACGATTGACAAATTGCGAGTAAAGCGTACATTCGATCGGCCGTTTTGTTGATTTGATCGAATTGGGATCCTCGTTGGAAATGTTTGAGTCGGAGGACGAAGAAGAGGATGTGAGAGAAGGCTCGGATCGCGTCCGGGTAACGTCCCAACATGAGGTAGGCGAATCCGACGTAGTAGTAGACGGCGACGTGGGCCGAGGTGACTCGGGTGAAGAGCGCCTTCTTGTTCAAGTCGATTCCGTCGAGCATCGAGAGGGCGAGAGTGTAATCTCCGAGGAGGACGTGAACGCGAACGAGACCGAGGATTGAGAAGTAACCGAGGTGATGGTAGAGGGGAATGGAACCGTATTCTCCAGCAGCGGATCTGTGGATAGGAATTACGCTTGACAATCAGTGACATTCCTATGATTGATTCTCCTTCGCTTCGAAACTCACTCGACATCCTCTCCCTTTTGAGCAGCTTGAAGTTGATCTTGAATCTTTGACTTTTGAATGAGAGAGTAAAGAACGTTGAGAACCGAGTAGCAAGACCAAACCTAAAAAGTTGAATCGAAATTAGCGAGACGAAGAAAGGTAAGAGCGAGGAGAGAGAGCTTGCTTGTCCAGATTCAGCGAGGATAGCTTTCTCTTCTTCAGTCTTTCCAGTAACCTTGTTGCGCCAGAGTGCGAATGAAGTGTATTGGTAAACGAATTCATCGATGCTGTAAGTTGTCAATCTTCAGTTAGTAGAGGCTCATGGCACTCGACTAATCGACCTGGCGAAACTCACATGTTGTACAACCAATCGATAGGGAGGGAGAGAGGGACAGGTCCAGGAGAGTTGAGGATCAAGTTGAACAAGGAGCAATAGTTCTCGTAAGAAGCGATACGATCCTCCAAATCAGGTTGGAGTCGAGCGATAACGTGTCGATAGTAGAGTTCTCTGTACAACGTCAAGAATACCTCATCTACATTCTCGCGCTTCCATACATCAGTGACTGGGTGAGAGAGATGAAAGAGAGGAATTGAGAGAATGTACCGTGATTAACGAGAGGAGCGATAACTTCTGCCTCTGGCCATTCAGTTTTCGCAAAGAATTTCTCAGTCAATCGGTTCCATCCCGCTTCGTAAGCTGATTGAATGTCGGCCAAGTTTGGTTGTTGTGCGTTGAGGAGAGTCCAGAGCTGGATCAAATAGTGTTTGACTGGTTCAGGAACTGATGCGAGTGCTTCGAGTGCTTGTGCTTGAGATGCTGCTGCTTCAGCGATACGTTGCTGCTGTGCGATTTGCTCTGTCAAGAGAGGGAGGTAGAGTTAATAAAAAGGTTTCATCAAGGATGATCAAATTCCTCCTTTGATGGATTGAGTAGTTGAGAGTGATCTCGTATAATATAGGATATGCTTGACACGGTTGAACTAGCTAGTACAAAGGGAGAGAAAGGAGATCGACTTACCATTCTCTGCATCCGTGTATAATTGATCTCCTGCTTGCATACCGAAATCTACGCCATCCTCGTAGAAATCTTCATCGACATTGACTTCATACGCTTGCATTTCTTTAGTCCTAGAGTGTGATTGGTTAGGGTGAGTTGAGAGGTACAAGTTGGAGGAGATCCTCCTTTTTTTCGTCACAAAGGTTGCTTCCCCTAAGGCGAAATTCCTTTGGCCTCCTCCTTCACTTCCCACCCACTCCATTAACCTAATACTCTGATCATGGCTACTGATCATGGAGTGACAGAGTATCCTACACTGCTACGTACGCCTCTCTTCTTTATCTCTCTTTGTCAAAACCCCCCCGCTCATCGTCATCCCACCCCTACCTCGTATTGCGAAACAATGTAAACAGGCAGTGAGCACATGAGTTTAGTACAAGTCAGTACTCTTCACACTCTATCTATATAATCTCGAGACTGATACAAGGTTTGGAGCTGAGTAGTTGTTCTGTCCTATCGATGTCGCACACGCCACGGTTGAAGCACTTGGTGAACTCGAACGTATTCAGTTCAAGGATGTAAGTCGAGGATACTCTCGCATCGCTGCTTGTCGTGTAGCTTATGTGTTGANCNNNTCCGTTTACAGTTGAATCCCGATGTCAACCCTTTCCAACGTACTTATGTCTCTCANATCCGTCGATGTGACGAGGTGAGTCTGCTCAATCTTGCCTAGTCGCTATGATAANGACTGACTAGGAGTNCTCAATGCGAGCGAACTCACAGGCTGAACGTCGACTTCGATTCCTAACTCAACAAATCTCGGCNCAAGGCATTTCCCTCCGACCCTACGAAGAGACGCTCGCCTTNCTCTCTGGTCGTTCCGGACCTCAAGCTCTCGAAGAACTCGATTCTCGNTTATCCGAATCAGAACAACGCGTGCAATCGATGAACAACTCTTACGAGAACTTGGAGAAACGTGCGCTCGAATTGGAAGAAGCGAGACAAGTATTGAGGGAGACGGACATCTTCTTCAACGAGGCGAAGAATAGGAGTGGAGAGATCAGAGGGAGCTTCGATGGAGGGAGGAGTGATGATATGGATACTCCTTTACTTGGAGATGTTGAAGGGAATATTGCAGCTCATCAAGCTGCTGGTGAGAGTGGGAACTATGGTGGATTCGAATTAGAGTGAGTTCAGACACTCTCTATCTCTACTCCACCGAGACTGATCGGAGAGTCGATGAACTTCACAGATTCGTTGCCGGTACTATCGATCGTGCGAGAATGGGTACTTTCGAACGAGTACTCTGGCGAGTACTCCGTGGTAACCTCTACATGAACGTCAGTCGAATCTCTTTCTCCATCACTATCCCCTCGAGCGGAATCTGATGGAGTTCCGAGTTGCATTCTGACAGTACGCCGAAATCGATGATTCGATTTTACCTGTTCCTACTTCCGAAGCTGGATCTCAAGCTGGAGGAGAAGAGAAGAAGTTGAGGAAGAACGTCTTTATCATTTTCGCTCACGGACAAGATTTACTCGACAAGATTCGAAAGATCGCTGAATGTACGTCAAACCTCTCTACGCATCTCTCTCGTCGAATGTATTTGGACTGATGCGTGGTAGCTTTGTTGTACAGCTATGGGAGCTACTCTCTTCGCTATCGATTCGGCCGCCGAAAAGCGAGAGGAGAAACTTCGAGAAGTAACTTCACGACTCGAAGACCTTCACTCTGTCCTCTACACGACGAACCAAACTCGTCGATCCGAACTGTTGAAACTCGCCGAATCGATCACGGCGTGGTGGGCGATCGTTCGAAAAGAGAAAGTCATCTTTTCTACTTTGAACATGTGGCAATGGGATCAGGGGAGGAAAACTTTAATGGCGGAAGGGTGGGTACCTACTAGAGATATTGGCAACGTTCAATCTGCTTTGAGGAGAGCTTCCGTGAGTCAATTTTTCCATTTTCAGCGCTGTTCTGAGTAAATCGCTGATCGTGGTGGACCGAGTCACAGGAGAACGCTGGAACCTCAGTCTCTGCCGTCTTGCACCAACTCCGTACCCATGCGACTCCCCCTACTTTCCACCGCACCAACAAGTTCACCGAAGGGTTCCAAAACATTATCGACGCTTACGGAATCGGTTCTTACCAAGAAGTCAACCCTGGATTGTTCACCGTCATCACTTTCCCCTTCTTGTTCGCAGTCATGTTTGGTGATATCGGTCACGGTATCTTGATGACGTTGAGTGCGTTCAGTTTGATCTTGTTGGAGAAGAAGTTCACAAAGGGAACTGGTTCAGAGGTCAGTCCATTTCTCATCCCTAAATCTTCGTTTTCGGTTGACTTAGGGAGTGTCGATTGGATTGACAGATCTTCGACACGTTCTACTATGGACGATACATCATCTTCCTCATGGGATTGTTCGCCATCTACACCGGTTTCCTTTACAACGATATCTTCTCCCTCTCGCTTCGAATCTTCCCTTCAGGATGGGAATGGCCTTCCGAAATCGGAAGCGGACCTGTCGAGGCTCTCTCAACTGGAAAGACCTACTTCATGGGACTCGATCCCGAATGGCATGGATCCGACAACATTCTCATTTTCACCAACTCGTTGAAAATGAAAATGTCTGTCGTTATGGGTGTCATTCACGTGAGTTCTACTCTTCCTCTACGCTCGTTGAGAAGATCAGTCGCTGATTTCATGAAATTCGATCATTATAGATGTCATTCGCTATTTGTCTTCAAGTTTTGAACCACCTTCACTTCAAGAGGCCCGAATTGATTTGGGCAGAATTCCTTCCTCAAATCCTCTTTATGGAGTCAATCTTTGGTTACCTCATCGTTTGTATCATTTACAAGTGGTCGGTAGATTGGGATGCCGCAGGAAAAGCTCCTCCTAATTTGCTCAACATGTTGATCAAGATGTTCTTGTCTCCTGGAAACGTACGTTGCCAATCTCTTGAACAATCACTGAGCTCTCCGCTGATTGTTTCGATATCGGCTTCGTACAGGTCGACCCGGCGGAACAACTTTACGCTGGACAATCTTTCGTTCAAGTCGTCTTACTCCTCCTCGCTCTAGTCTGTGTCCCTTGGATGCTCTGCACTCGACCTTACCTCGAATACCGTGAGACGAAACGAATCAAGGAACAAGGTTACCAAGGTATCTCGAACGGACACGAAGGGGATTCGAGTGCTCAAGAGACGGACGATGAGGAAGGTGGTAATGGACATGCTGTCGCGATGCAAGAGGAGGAACAACATGAAGAGCACGATATGGGTGAAATCATCATTCATCAAGTTATTCGTAAGTTTTCACTTTACCTCGTTTTCAGCAATCTCCGTTCGGGAACCTGAGCTGACGGTGAGATGTGGAAACTTAGATACGATCGAGTTCTGTCTCGGATGTATCTCAAACACTGCTTCTTACCTTCGTCTTTGGGCTCTCTCGCTCGCTCACGCACAACTCTCCGAGGTACTCTGGAACATGACGATTGAATCAGCGTTCGAGATGGAAGGTGTCATGGCAATCTTCTTCCTCGTCGCTATGGTCACTATGTGGTTTGTTCTCACTATCGCCATGT
>JGI24890J29729_1000493_pt1 | contig 24195 bp, 41 predicted proteins | sample FreactcultureFD7_FD_29729 | JGI IMG/M metagenome (IMG submission 29729)
CCAGTAGGACCCGTGGGGCCTGTCCCTCCACCACCTCCCCCTGTTTGATGAAAAATAGAATCTCCTCCACATGTATATAAAGTGGAGGTATCTGTTTTATAATAAAATGATGGTACCTGACATCCTCCTGGGAGAGAAGCACCATAATCAAAGTTCAAACTTCCATACCATGTGGGTGCCTGGGCTACAACTATGACCACACCTAAAAGTAATAGAATAACAACTAAATATTTACTCATTATTTTCCATTCTCCTCATTCCATTCAGTGGCTCCATGACGGATGAGATATACCCCTCCACTTAGGGGGTCGGGGGAGGAAAGATCTACAGGATCAAACTTCGCCTCCGAGGATGTGGGGTCTATATGGAATTTCCAAACACTTCCAGGAGGTCCACTCTTCTTTAACATCTCATCTATGGAGATGTTGTCATTCCCTACCCCACCTTCCTTATGCCATGCATTGGCAAGACGGATATCCCTATAGTGGGTTGTGGCTCCAATTTTATCCTCAGGGTTGGCGGTGTGTTCGGCGAGAAGCATTTTCAACCCACTCAATCCCCTTCTTGCAAAGGAATTAAATGACTCCCCATCCTCAGAGGAGAGGGGGCCTCTCCCCTGGGGAACTTCATCCGGAGATTTCTTTATAAGACGTTCCATTTCTGGAAGGACCTCCTTGGTGGGTTGTCCCTCTAATCCCCCTAAATGCCAAGGATGGAGTTTATCCCCTTCATAAACTATCGGAGCATGGGTGTAGTGGGAGATAATCTTTGCAGTTTGTCTCGCCCTAAGGAGAGAGGAGGTGGCGATTTTATCCAACCCCCCCTTCTCCATAAGGCGGATACCAGTTTGATGGGCATCCTCCATCCCTTGAGGGGAGAGAGGGATGTCTGAAGATCCTCGGATGTAGTCAGTACCCATACCTAATTACCTTCTTGAGGTTGAGCGCCACCTTGAGAAGGTTGGGCTTGTTGGGAAAGTTGTTGCTGCTGAATCCCCTGTGCTCCCATCTGTTGAGAATGCTGCATCATTGCTTGAGCAGCGGCGATTTTTTGATCCCCTTGAGCCATCTCCACTTCATGTTGGTGGCGTTGGAGATCCAAAGTTTGGGAGTGTTGTTGTTGGGAAGAGGATTGGGAGAGTTGAGCAAGTTGTGGAATCATCCGTACAAGATCTGGAGTAATTTCACTTTGTTGCATCTCTGCCTTCTTAGCCTCAGCAATGGCAGGATCAGCAATAATATCCTCAATGTCATGGATGGTTGGGCGGAAGGCTTCAAGGACCCTCCGAAGAAGAGCATCTTGATTTATGTAGGGGAGCCAAGCTTGGGGATTTTGGCCAATCAAATTCATAAACTGAACCAGATTTTGGAGCATATCAGCCTTTTGGAGTTGGCCTGTAATCCCTTGTGCCTTAACTTTATAATCTCCCTGGATCATCTCCATCACTTCTTCCTTACCCATTGCGGAGAGGACATCCGCTCCTACCCCCAGAATGGATGCCACTCTAGGATCATTAGCGGTATCTATGAATTGGAAGATAAGATCCATCGCCATCTGGACGATGGGGGCGAGGGCTTGAGCTTCAATGTCCCCTGCCATACTTCCCATAAAACTTTCACTTTGCTGTTGGAGGGCTTGGGTTTCGGTGGCAGTTTGCTGCCCTCTCCAGCGAGGAATCCCTTCAGCTACATCTGAAATGAGGGCTCCTTCCTGATGACTCCTATCTAGGAGTCCCGCCACCTGAACCGTCCCAGAGGATACATCCTCAAAGCGGACTGGCCTGATCCCCTCCACATTTCCACTTGCCATATTTTTGCGGAGCATCTTCCCAGGAGTGATTCCAGTTTCCAAATCCTCTGGGTTTTCAAATGCATCCACATTCACCTCAAATAGAGGGAGGAGGCGAAACATCAAAGTATCCACACTAAGATTGGCTAGTTGGGAGAGAGCCTTGTCAATATTACGGACCATCTCCACTAGTCCAACTCCTTCTGTCCGGAAGGGAAGACTTAAGGGAGAGAATCCCACATAGGGAGGAGCCTTATGCCAGAAGGGATTACTCTGGTAGAGGAGGACAGTGGAATCATTTGCAAGAATTACATGAGCGTTTTGATCCCATATCTTCCCATCTATGACTATGGGACCAAAGTACTCCGTAAGTTGACATACTGCCGTATCTGAGTTGGGGCCATTTTGGGTGAGGACAGTCTCCGAGAATCGAAGTGTTCTCATTAGGTATCTCTCATCAATTCTTTTTGGTTGGATGGCCTTGACCTTCTCCATAGGGAATATCCCCTGCTCTGCCATTCGGAGGAGTTCCCATTTGGGAATTTCCACATCCTCCAAAGTCCCTACCCACCGATTTAGTTTGGAACCTGGGAGCCAATGGAAGTTATAAGGATCTACAGCGCGGAGGAAGAGTTGCCCTTCCATTACTTCTTCTTGGATTACTTTTTTTTGAGGAATAGAGATCATAGAAGGAGGTGCAAAACCCCCCAACCCACTTCCACCCCATCCTTGAGGAGCTAGAGATTCTTGGGAAAGTTGAGAGGGGTACTGTCCCATGTTTTGATTTTTATAATCAAACCTCCCCTGAGAGAAGGGAGGGGGGACAGCTTGAGGGGAAGGTTCGGGGGCGAGTTCATGACTCCCTACATCTCCTCCGGGTCCTCTATCCCCACCACTCTGAGGCATCCCATTGGGAACCCCCATCATCCCTGCGGGAATTTGGATCATCTGAGTCTCTACTCTAGTCCTCTTCCGAGGGACAAGACCCCACCAAAGTTTCCACACCCCCAATCCCAAAATAAATCCACACTCCAATCCCTCCGAAAATTCCTGGAGGAAATGGGCTTTGTCCAGGAATACTCTAGTCAGATCTGTCATCTGTTCCGCACGGAGGACATTTACCAGATCATCGGGATTTATGGATTCAATTGTAAATGGACGCTTGGAAGTGGAGAGGAGTCGTTTGATGGTGTTTGTGGCCATCTTAACCGATGCCCAACTTTTAGGGAGAACAATTTTACTTTGCCAATCCTCCCGATTTGACCAATCATCCAATCCCCTATACAACTTCCAACAATCATCCCAAATATTCCTTCGGGTGATAAAAGTACTCCTCAATTGGGAGCGCCATGTGCAGATATAAGATGCAATTTGAGCCTCCTTATCATTGGAGGATGAGGATTTGGATGCCTTATTATCCTGGGTAAGATCAATGGGAAATGCTTGCTCGTAAGGTACGATAGCCATAAATTAAATTTCTCCCCTTCTTGCGGAGCCTTGACTCCAATCATATAAGCTTGGTTCCTTTTGGGAGTTCCAGGGGCTATAATTACTTACCATAGAAGGGAGTTTAACCTTCCGATTTCCCCCTTGAGGGAGTGAGTTCATAAAATATTTACAATCATCCAGAGAGTGGTTGTGGCGATCCACCATCGCTTCCCGGTAGTTTTGGGTTTCAAGTTGCCGATCACTCATGGAGATGTAAGTGGCTTCTCCAAACTCCTGAATCATATTCCGGCAAGAAGAGAGGATTTTGAAGGTGATATCCTTTCCTTGCCAATGACGTTGTACCTTTGTGATCCACCCTTGTTCATCTGTAGATCCCGCAATGAGTTTGGTGATCCCCAAACTTTGAAATTGTGAGGCTACATTTATGGGGAGGCCACTCTTCATATCCCTCTGTTTGAGGGAGAAGATATCAGGATCGGAGGCGATGTAGCGTAGCTGACCCCAATAAGGACAATCCTTCATCCTTTGGGAAAAGGAGAGGATGTTTTTGCAGGGTTCATATAACTCCCATATAGCGTAGAGGATACCATCATGGAGGGTGTAGATGTGGAAGGAGGAGGGATTGCGTGCCCCATAATCAAATCCACCCCACATAGGGAGATCACATGGCCACTTATCCTCAATAAAGGGTCCCTCCTCAATAACTATTTCATCCCTCCGGTCCCTAATTTCAGGGAACACCCTTTCCCCCATCTGGGCATCATAAGAGATTTCATATTCCTGTTCGAATTTAGCCTTACTCAATCCCTGAGCAGCCTCCCGCTTCCACTCAGGTGATCTCTTTTTGGGATCTGCGGAGAAATGGAGAGTACAAACAGTAAACCCATTCTTGTCATTCTTGACAATCTGGAGACCCTGTTGGGAGTGGAGAAGGGTGGGCAATTAGTTTATCCCTTCCTTCCTTTTGGAGAGAAGGATGGTGATTGGGGGGATGGTGATGGTTAAAGTGGATCCATAAAGGGAATCCACTAAATTTTGAAGATCCTTCACTCCCTTATCTTCAATCCCCTGCAACCCAAGTAGGGTTCCATTAAGGATATTTGAAACCTCCACAATAGAGGAATCCACTTTCCCTTTCAAATCCTGGAGAGATGAGGTAAGATGGAGGGATACCCTCTCCACAACCTCATCCATGGATTGTTGGAGATCTTTAGCGGTAGGGATGTCAGCTAGAAGTGCCATAGGTTTTAAGTATTTCAGAAAGTTGGAGACCAGCTTTCAAAGCTAACTCCATCAATTCCTTATCTTCTGGATCCATCTCAGGGAAGAGATCCTTCCTTTTTACCTTAGGGAGGAGATCCATTGGTGTTTCATTTTCAATCATAAAAATAAATATAATTTATGGAGGGAGGGTGGGGATTTCTCCTCTACCCTCCCTCCATTCCACATAAGGCTAGGACGAGACCTTACGCAGCAATCAAACCACTAACCGCCAGATTCACCGCAGAGTTGATGATGTTGGTAGCAGCACCAGCCTGGGTTGGGGGTAGGTTCTTCTGAACCACTTGCACTGCCAAGTTTTGGAGGGCAGTAGCAGTAACAAGTTTATTCCCTTCTTGGAGTTTTACTAGGAGAGGAACACCATACTTCGCATAGGCTGCTTGAACTAGGGAGACACTTGCATCAGCACCTACATTACCAGTTAGGGCAGCAATATTTGCCACAATAGGAAACGCAATTGCAGCAATCACCTGGATATCCTTTGCGGCGGTGGCTGCCTTCGCCGAAGTGAAAGTTGCTTTGAACCAACCAAAAACTGAAGTAAGAAATTTATACATTAGGAGTCTCCTGGGGGATGAGGATGAAGTAACCACTTTCGTGAGTACGTTGGGTTTTAAAATCCACAAGGTGATCTCCGACTTGGATTTTTACTTGTTGATCTTGTTGGGGTTGTACGAGGGTATCTACTAACTCATCAAGTCTCATAAAAGGTTACTCCTTGGGATTCCAAATGGTGTAAGATGGAGGATCAATTAGGGTGAGATCCCATTCCTTTAGGAACTCATCCACTGCAAGTTTTGCTCCGGGGAGATTCCAATAATCCTCAAAAATAAGGATTGCCCCCTTAGAGAGATGGGGAGGGATCCACTCTAGAACTTGTTTGTGGGATTCATACAAATCACAATCCACAAATACAAAGGAAAATTTCAAGGTTGGAGGGATGGTTAGAAGGGTAGATACAAATCGTCCCACAACTGGGATGACATTTGGGTAGCCTCCAAAGAGGACGGATGAGGAAGCCACTGGCCGAAACTTTCCGGGCTCATCCCGGTCCAACTCCTCTCGGAATTCCTCTGAGGGCATTCCTTCAAATGTGTCAAAAGCATATACGTCTCTCCCGAATTTGGAGAGATGGAGGGTATTAAACCCATCAAAGACTCCAAACTCTGCAATGGCTCCCTCCACTCCTTGAGGGAAGAGTTGGGAGAAGGTGGATCCCCAATCACCAAGGACTTGTCGTTGAAGAGGTTGGTTAGTAGTCATAATTAATCATCAGATCTATCTCGGCAGAGAAGTTCGAAATAACTTCGATTGGCACTAGATATTCCCACATACTTTCCACCCTGTTGGATAGCTGGTTTAATTGCTGCAAAACTTGCTGCTGCTTCAACTTGAAAGGCTGTTTCATCTGTGAATACCCCAGAGGGATGGAATTGGCGTATCTGATCCGCTCCTTGAGGAAAGCCAAGTATTTCAGATTCTTGTCTGGGGATAAAGAGTTCACCACTTTTTGTATTTCCCTTTCCAAATATAATTGGACCAATGATCTGTTTGAGGAAATGAGGGGTGTTGTCATAGATTATTTTACTTCGTTGCACTAATTCTAATGTCTTCCCTGCATCCTGACTCTGGAAGATATGTTGCCTCCCTTTATGGAAGAAGGCATCCCAACTGAAAAGGGCTACCATCAACCAAGTTGCCATCATATCTCGGGATTTTTCAATGACAAAGAATTGAGAGTTCAACCATGCCTGGGCGATAGGGGGCATGTACTCAATCACCGTAAAGGGGCGAATTGGGGGGAGTTCTATGAATTGCTCCCCCAAAGTTCGGATGGAGGTGGCTACAATCTTATGAGAGGACTCAAGATGGATTCCCCTCTTATCCCCAAAGAGTTCCACCCCGCACGTCTTACATTCATAGAGGATGTGGGGATCCTTCGTAAAAACGTAAGGCATCCCTTTGGGGTGGGATTTAGTCTTCACATGTTGAGTTTGGTCTAGCCAGTAGATTGGATCATCAGCGCAGTGGTCAAATTCATACTTTCCTAAAATACCAAATGCATCTCCCCTAGCTTTTGGAGAGAGGCGGGAGATATTTTGCAATACCTCCTCCGTGATTTGGTAGTAGGAGTGATCCATTAGAAGGAATCCACATCTCCACTTTTAGCCCAATACTTCTCATCCACCTCTTCCACTGAGGGGGAGTAGGTATAGGGATTCTCCACCGCAACCGCAGCAGCAGCCTGACTCCACTCCAAACAATAGTTTAGGGAGGAGCCACTTAGAGTTGCAATGACGAAGGCTGCGAGGAGGGTATCCCCTGCTCCATTCACACTAACTACATAATCCACCAACGAGGGACGACTAAGGACTGCTGTACCATACTCCAAAAGGGAAACCCCCTCCTCTCCCTTTTTAAGGACAAGCTTTGGAAACCACCCATACCCCTGCTCAAATTGTTTATACTCTTTCAAATTAGGGAAGAGGATTGCCTCACTTCCCAACCAAGGGGATGGATCACACTTCGTATCGACAAAAACCGGGATGTTTTGGGAAACATCTCGTAGAATCTGGATCACCTCCTTTGTAATGGATCCTTTACCATAATCACTTACCACAAGAGCATCATACCCATCAAGGAGGGTAAGGAGATCTACCTTCTGGTAGGGAGGACACCAATCCTCTTCATCCCATCTAGCTAGTTGGGAGTCTCCAAACATCAACCTATTTTTGATAGGGAAGTGTTGGGTGGGGAGAGGGGGATAGAGGTAGTAAGCCTCCGCTCCCAAGGAAAGGAGATTCATCTTGACATTCAATGCCCCGCCATGAAACTCCTTCACCATCCCTACCTTACATACAGGGATGGGAGCTTCAGCAGATAGGGAACAAGATGTGGAAATATGGTATCTATCAACAAAGGCATCGCCCATTACGAGTATTTTCATTTTATATCCTTAACTAGAGGAGTGAGATACTTTTCAACAAGGTCGGAGGGGGAAGCTCCAAGGTTTTTGCAGAGTCCATTCAGATATCCCCTTGTGTCATTATGATCGGAGGGAGGGGCGTAGATGGCTACCATCTCCTCCAATGTAAGTCCCCTCTTAGCATAGAGGGAGAGTTGATGGTCTAAATCCTCCCATCCATGTTGGAGGGTATCAATCTTCCCTACATCATCCTTCCCTATTCCCTCATGAGAGGAGTGAGGGGAATGACGGAGGTCTCCGGGGTTATTCCTTCGGAGGGGGATGGAGGAAGGGATGTTGAATCCCTCCTCAAGCGAGATTGCATATGCTAATCGTGTCATAGAAAAGAGTTAGAGGGTATTGCTCCCCCTCGGACTGGAGGAGGGTCCTTCCGTCCAGTTGAGGGAGACTGGAGGGTTTGGGGGAGCAAACTTAAAAAAAAAAATAAATCCATACTATCCCCTTCTATTGTCTAGAGGGGGTATCGGGGGTTAGTTCCCAAGGGGAGGATTCCATCCCCTTCTTCCAACTAAGAACTTTCTTCCCTTCATAGCGTAGATGGAGGGGAGTCATTTCTTCCCACTCATCACTTTCTACTTCCATCCCTACAAATCTCTCCAGGAAGGGATTAAACCCCACACTCTTTACTTCTCCATGGAGGGGAACCCCTCCATCCGTATAATGACACCAAAGCTGGAGTAGATCATCAGGGGAGATAGTGAATAGTTTTTCGGCCATAAATCCTACCCTCCCACTGAGTAGATGGATTGGAGGACAAATTTAACATCCTCTGGGGGTTGGGGGATGGTCCACTCAGAACTCTCCATAAGGATTCCCAACTTGTGATTGGTGGGGTTTAGGAGAAGTTTGATGGGGATAGCATCTGGAGGAACCCCCACCATTCCACAATAATCTTTTAAGAGGCGACATATGGAATCTATGTCGCAAATAACCATACGTCTTTTCAAAGAGGACTCCTAAAAAAGTGGATAAACTCTTATCCACTTTTTAACAATTATCGTCAGCCATACCCGTACCAGCACCATCATCATAGCGGGTCTGTTGAGGGTCACTTCCCCCACCCACCGGGATACTCTTCCCGCCCCCAACATGCAAACCCTTCGAAAGGGGAGCGGTGTGGAGGTTGTGGCGAGTATCACCAATCAAAGCCATATCATGAGCGCGGGGAGCTTCAATACCACGAGAGCCAGTAGATTTTGACATAAGTTATATCTCCTAAAATAGTTGGTTAGATTTTCTTCCCCTTAGAAGGGAGAGGTGGTTCCTTTCCACCTGGGAGGGGTTCATTCTTCATCTCAGGGGAATTGGATGGGAGGGGGCCTTGGGTTAGACGGACGGGAGTTTCCATCGGACGTCTCACTGTGATTTGGGGGAGGGTTCGGATTGGAAGAGGACCCATCCGGAGGGAGTCCGCAGGATTGGGAGGGGAGTCTGGAGTGGGAGCCATCGAAGGACCAGTCACCACATCTTGATTCTTTTTAGGGGAGTTAGTTCCACCATGTAGAGCCATAAAATTTAAAACCTCTTATTGAGCTGTTTGATTAAGGTAGACTTGAGGGTAGGTAGAATACATGGGGTAAGGATTATAGTATCCTCCCCTCCCACATGTAGGGCATCTCCCACAAGTTGGGCAAGGTGAGGGATAGAATTGATTATAAAACCCCCATCCATAAGAGTTAGAGTTGGCTGGAGTTTGACACTGATCCTTCATATTCTCCTATCATTGGAATAAGTTCCTCCATCCTTTGGAGGAAGCCATTTTTACTTTTAAACTTCTCAGAGACATCTACCACCGTCTCTCCATCTTCAAATGACATCGCATCAAGAAAATAGGCATCTTCCCCCTGATCTTCTAAAACTGAATTATAGGAATATGCTACACGTTTGATCGAAGTCATAAAAGGTTACCTTAGATTTACTTTCCACTTACATCATAATCCTTTCCAACAATCCCCATTGAGAGGAATCCGCCACTCATTACAAATCCCGCAGTGATAACTACCCATTTGGGGAGGATGACTCCCCCTGCATTCATTGCTAGGATGAGTGCGGCTCCGGAAGTGATTGCCCCACTAAGGGTGGATTTCCAATTTTTAACCATTTATTTCTCTACATCCTTGAAGTGGGAGCGTTCCAACAAGATATCCATTGTCTCCCCGTGGGGTTTTTGGCCCTTACACCTTTTTGCCACTCCACCCCCCTTCGGGAGATGATCGTGTCTGAGGGAGATTCTTAAGGTGGGTTCATTGCAATAGGGACAATTTTCCATCTTCGCCATTAATGTGGGGGCTCCACACCCTACACAAGGAGTAAGGGCTAAGGAGGGTTGCCACCGATGTCCCTTCTCACACTCTGCAAAGGAGCAAGGAGAGGGAAGGGAAGGGGATGGAAACTCAAATGGAGGGAGAGTTTCTTCCATTTGGGGAGGTGGAGGTGGAATTAATTCAATTTGTCCCTCATTCATCATGATGGAATTATACCATATATCTTATTGATCTGTCAATAATTGCTCCATTTGGAGGGGGAAATCCCTTTTGAATTAATTGAAATTGGAAAAAATGGCTGGATTTGGGAAGTTTTTGATTTTTTAAATTTTTTTAAATTCTTTGTTTTTAGGAAGATAAGGACCATAGCTCCCACTATGAGGCGAGGCGGGGCTGCTTCGGTTTGGCCTACCCCCTGGGGTGGCCTCCCCCATCCCCATCCCCTTCATTCCACGGGGCTTAGAGTAGACTAGGGGGAGGATTAGGTATACCCGTGGTGAAAGGAGCGGGGAGGGTACTAGTACTCTCAATTTTGGCCTAGTACCGCAAATTGAACCTACCAGTACTCCCCACTCCCCTGCTATGCTGGAATTGCTAGGGGAAATACCCCTAAGCCTTAGATGAGGATAAAGATAAAGACTATGACTATCCAAAACGGTACCGTTGAATCCAAAGCCCAAGCCCTTAAGCTTAAGGCTATCTACGCCAAGCTAGACAGGGAAGTAGAGCTTCGCAAGCTATTGCCTAGACAGGCATTTTCCCTTGGACTTATGGCTGAATTCCTCACCTTCAGCCCAGACGGAGACTACGCCGAGATACTCGTAAAGCTAATCCAAGGGGAATACTAAGCATGGCGAGTATCCCGAATCCTAGTGCGCCAAAAAACCCACTGGGTCAAATGGCGCAGGGTGATTTGGCCCATTCGGGATACTCAATTTTGTGGCCAATGTTGCAACGAAACGACTTAGCAGTTTGGCAAGCGTCGTGCAATTGAAACCGTGTCGCCGCAAAATGGCAAGCGGCGCAAGGCCAGAGATTATGGCCTATGATCTTTGACAGCAGGGTACGGCAAGGGATGACACTGTGAGGTAGTCTACCTCTTAGCCCTATACCCTGATAGGAGTATTATGGCATTGAAAGTTAAGGAAACTCCCCTAGAGGAACAGAAGGGGGGAAACAATGCCCCAATCGTGGAAACCACGTTTGTGGACAACGGTGATACGGTGAGTATCACAATCTCCAAAGCTGCTCTGTATGAGACAGCTAAGACTATCACTACCAGCAAAGGCGCAGAGATGGATTTGGTGGGAATCGACCCCAAGGGAGAATTCCACTACGTCACGCCGGAAGGAAAGCGTATCTTCGTGAGGCTTTCGGTTCCGGGATGGAAGAAACCCTCCGTCAAACTGGAGAGTTGCTATGCTCCTCTCCCCCTGGAATAGGGGATGGGAGGGAGGGAAGGGGATGGGATTCCCCTTCCACCCAATCAGGATTCTCTCCCTGAGAGAATTCTGATAGGGGTAAGCAATCCCCTAAGGGTTAGAACCTATAACCCATGATCTTTGAACGTGGATAAATTTATGCTTAAGGATTGGAAGAATCCTCATGTCTACCAGGACATGAGAAGGATTGACCAACAGACTAAGCGCGAGAATTCAGGGAAGGGTTCGCCTACACCCAAATGGGTTAAGGATAAAGCCCATATCCCCTCCAAGGATACCCTAGCTACCTCCAAACCCGATAGGGTTACGGTGGTGAGGGGATTGGGTGGGGATTTGAGGGTAAAGACTACCCCTTCCACTTCCCCCTCCCTTCAAGGGAGTTATGCAGGAGGGAAGTCTCATCCCTCCAAGTGGGGAAGTCTCGTTGCTCTGAAGTCTAAACCTAAACCCTTCTCCCTAACTGAAGGGGATATCCCCTTCTGCCAAAGGGAGGAAAAACATACCCTTCGGGATGCTAAAGCGGAGGGTAAATTGTTTCCTGGATGGGGTAAGAATCCCCTTGCAGGACTTCCCTCTACCCTCTCCCCTCAAGGGAAGGGTAAAGCTGTCCCATCCATCCGTCATTCCTCCCCTATCCAGGGGGGATTGACTCTGAGGATGCAAACTATGGGCTATCGGCCTTCCTCTGGCCCGATACGTCCCCCCCTCCAGAGGGGCTAGGAATTGGGGGATAAACTCCCCCTTTCGTGAGTGGGAACGATATCCCACATGCAAGGGGCTGATACGGACCTAGCCCATCCAACACAACACGACGATGGGACGGAGTGGATATCCGGGGTATCCACTCCCCTCAACAAACTATCTCACTTATCTAGAGTGGGGTTCTTTATATCTATCTTTCATCCCCCCTTTGGGATGAGTGAGATAGTTTGTTGGGGAGTAACATCCCCAGTAAGACATCAGATGGGAGGGAAGTGTTAGCTCCCATCACCCGAATAGTAATCAATCCGCCTAAGCTATCGACGCCTTGTTATGACGCGAGAGGACAAAGGGGAGAGATAGGTAAGGGGTTTAAGTGGAGAGGAGGGATAAGTTATTTCCTCCCTCTCCATCCCCTCTGTGTATCTCCCTTGTCCCTGTCGGTTAAGATTGAGGGTAATCCCCCTCAACCACATAACGCTAGTTGAAAGTTGAACAAGGACTATGCTTAGAGGGGATAGGATACACAGTTTGAGAGGAACTGAGAGGGGGTAAAAGGTTATTCCCTTATAAAACTCTCAAAATGGAACTGGAATGGGACTAGATAGAGAAGCTTCACCGTAGGGTAGCTCTAATTGGGGAGTTAGCTTCTCTATCCATTCCCTCTAAAGAGATAAAGGGAGTAATCCCTTAGTGCTTAGCACTGATGGCGAAGTTATTACCATGGGGATCTCACCTTTATCTCTTTAGAGGGATTGATGCCAAAGGCATTTCCCTAAAAGGAATCCATTCAGATGAAAGAAAAAGTTGAAGACGCATTTTATACACTGACAAAGGCTTTGGTGGGGGAAAGGATGGATACCATTAGTGTATCCTCTCTTTCCATCCGTCAGATTCCTCCTAAGTGGGATCATAGCAACGCACCGACCTTCATCCTTAAAGGGACAGTGAAGATTACCAAAACTTTCTAGAAAGGAGGGGAGATGCAATCTTCCCCCAATCGAGTGAGTAGTAACCCTCTTAAGGTCTCTCCTATCAGGAGGGACATTTGTACGGTAGTCCATCGTACTCCGCATGGGAGGGTGTTTCACTGTTGTAAAATGATGGGCTTCTATGGGAAACATGGGAGATACTTTCTCCCTCCTCTCAGGTGGGAAAAGTCCCTTCGAGATCACAAGAAAGGAATGAAAGGTATCCATTTAAATGACAACTAACTATCACTTCAAGGGTGAGGCCCTTGCCAAGAAAAACCATCTCTCCAAGGGAGAGAAGAAATGGTACTCCATTTGGTGGAGTACCACCATCACCAAGACCCGTTCCCTCCTTGAGGGAGCTACGGGTAAGGTGAAGGAGAAGCTGGAAAGGGAGTTGGAAGAGGATCTCCTTTTCTGCAAGAAACAGGGGATCTCCCTCCGTTAAGGAGAGGAAAAAGGGGGGGAGAGGACTTCCTCTCCCCTCAAACCCCCACCCTATACCTTCCATGCTAAACTTTGAGAGTTAGATTGGAAGGAAGGATGGGGATTTGAGGTAATCCCTTTGAAAGAAAAACTACAAAACACTATCCTTTTTATCCTTGATGATTGTTGGGAGTTTGCATCTCCCTCCCAAAAGATCTCCCTCATCAAGGGGGCATCTACTGCCCTACACACGTTAGAGGAATTAGAAGATGATATCCAAAATCTCAAAACCATCTCCCTCCCTCAGTCATAGGGAAAGAGGGATGGGATATTCCTCCAAACCCTTTCCCTCCCACCCTCTCTTCAGCCACATCCGTACCCTGATCCCTTTGGAGGAGAGATGTGAATGTTGTGGTGGGTGGGGGGATTGGATTACCTCCCAAGGTCTCCAGCTTTGTAAGTGGTGTTCTACGCAACTTTCTTTGGATGTGAGTAGGAGGAGAGGAAGATAGATTATGCCCCATCATCAGAAAATTTCAAAACTCACTTCACAGGCGGAGGGGATGGAAAAAACTAACTCCCCTCACCCTCCATCCCTTCCTGCTAAGGGAAAAGGACGTCCTGATTTGGACTGGCAAGAACGTCATTCCAGGGGGAGGAATTGGGATGCCCGAAATTATTGGGATCTCATAAGGAGCTAAAAAGATGGATCTTGACTTTGCATTACTTAAGGGGAAGATTCTCCGCAAGGTGAAAAGGAATGATGCGACGGATGAGATCCTTTTCCTTTGTGAGGGAGGAGATATGTTTAAACTCTTCCATCCCCAGGATTGCTGTGAATCTGTATATGTAGAGGACATTTGTGGGGATTTGGAAGATCTCGTGGGAACTCCCATTCTCCATGCAGAGGAATCCACTTCAGATGAGAATCCGGAAGGGGTTAAAATGAATACCCAATGTTTGAATGACTCCTTCACTTGGACCTTCTACCGTATCTCCACCATCAAAGGGACAGTAGTTATTCGATGGTACGGAGAGAGTAATGGGTATTACTCTGAGAGTGTGAGTTTTATACAGATAAATTAGAAAGAAAGAAAGGATAAACCAATTGAAACCATCCATCTCGCCGTGCAGTTGCCCTTCCCCCACTCAAGACTCTCTCCATGGAGAGGGAATGAGGGTGTGGAATCCCGCTTTTGGACAAAAGGGAGCAAAGAAAAATCGCTACCGTTGTACGGTATGCAAGAAGGAGAAGGAGATATATGAATGAGTTTATTCTCTCCATTGTGAAGGAGGCGGAGGATGTATGGAGATCCCAAAGGGATATCCATGACCTCGCGTATTCCTTTGGAATTCGGAAGGGTTCCTTCATTTCAAATTGGATTTGGAATGTGTATGGAGTGGAGGTTTAGATGGGGGATATCATTTTGGGAGGATTAGTTGTTATCCTCCTCTTCTCCTTCTGTGATCTCTTGTATTTCCTTTTCCAAGGGAATTCCATCCTTTCCATCGCTCTCCAACCCTGGACAAAAGAGGAAAAATAACATGACTTCAATTTTTTGGTTTTTACTCACAGTTCTCACCATTTTAGGAGCGGGAGTAGCAATTGCGGGATTTGCAATTATCCTCTTCCTTCCTCCCACCAAAAAGGAAACAAAGGGATAAATTTTATGTTCCATCTACCTCCTGAGGATACTCCACCGCTGAAAGATGGACGGAAAATGAGTCACCGTCCTTAAAAATAAACTCACGCTCTTATATGTTTATTGTGACACCTTAAGCCCACTCTTTCCCTTCCAAAGGGAGAGGTGGGCTTTTGGTGTTGTAAGGTAAAGTAACTTTATGGTTGACTTCATCACCAAACGTAGACTTCAAAAAGAGGAAAAAGTGCTTGAGCTTGCTCGCCTTTCCCCTTCAAATGAATTTCTCCAACTCTCCACAAAGTCTATTGTGGATTATGAACTCTTTCTCCTTGAAATGGAGACTTTGAATATGGAATTCCACCACATCCGAAAGGAGTCCTCTTCTAAATGAAGGAATGGATTTCTTCTCTCTTTTCCAAGATTTCCCCGCCCTCTCCTGAAAGGGTAACAATCAAGGATCTTGAATACTATACTCATCTTCATTCCACCTTCCACCTTCCCCCCTCTCGGGGGGATATGGATAAGTGGAAATTAGAAGGGAAGGGGGACTAAATGCTTTCCCCCCTTTGTGAGAAGTGTAGGAAGAGAGAGAGGGAGTATGGAATGAGACAGTGTCTCAAATGCATTACTCCTCCCCCTCCCCTCCCATCCCTCTGCAAAATGGATGGATGCCGAAGTTGGGGTATCCACGCAAAGGGATTTTGTGGTAAACACTACCAAAGGAATAGAAAGAAGGAACTCCAAAATGCCTCCTCTTCCAAATGAGGTTAATGTAACTCTCCGTCAACTTCCAAAAGGGAAATGGTTGATTTCCCTTTCCAAAAATAATGGGATTGTTATTTCCCAAACCCTTCCCTCCCCTATCCGTGCCCTCTTAACAGTGTATTCCCTCCTGTGGGATATGATGGGGTACTCTAAATGAGTTCCAAGTGGGTAACCCTCTCCCCCAGATTGAATAAAAAGGGACGCCCCCTAATTCAGGTGGGGATGTATACCTTCCCTCGAAGTGAAGCAAAAGTGATCGGAGAATCCATCCTCCTTCTTTTAAAGGGGAGTAAGACTTCTCCCTCTCTCCACTCCCTTCACCAAAATTTAGTAACACTCCAACCCAAGAAGGATAACAAATGAAAATTGAATTTACAAAATTCACGATGAAGTATCGGATTGGTTTTCGCTACCTCATCAAGATGGAAAAAGGACTCAAAAAACGGGTTACCCAATGCGTTTTGTGGAAGGAAAAGTGGGTTCCTCTAAATGCTTCTCCTTCCACCAAAAAGGAATGGGAAGAAGTCCATGCAGAGAGTATCTCCCTCTTTTGGAAGGATAAGTTTGTAAAAGAGGAGGGAAGGTTGAAGACCCTCCGTAAGCTCACTTTATGGAAACAGTATGGGGCTCAACCCTTTATGGATCGCCCCCTCCGTACCTCTGTATGGAGACAGTATTGGGATCGAAAGGGATAATACTTTATGATGGAAATTCATAAGTGTTATAAAATTTCGACGTTGAGGGATAAAAATGGAGTAGGGATAAAAGACTATTGTCTCCCTCCTTTTCCTATGGATGTATATGTGTTGGATATTGAGGAGGTTCATAATTCTTCCTTCGTTTCTCATCGAGTATTAATGGTGAAACTAGAGGATACCCATACTACATACCCTTACAAATATTCCTTCTCAATGAAGGATTCGGAATTTAAGGAAATCCATCCCCCAAAAATGAATCCTTCATTTAAACTTACCAATTTCCTTATCAACACACGTATGCAACTTGGAGGGGACCCAGAGGTTTTTGTTAAAGGTAAAGATGGGAATATCATTCCGGCATGGAAATTTCTTCCTTCTAAAAAACTCCCCCTTAAAGTAGGAGCACAAGATATTTTTTGGGATGGATTCCAATCTGAGTTCACCATCTCTCCTCAAACTTGTATTGCATACCTTGTAGATGGGATTCATAATGGATTTAAATTCATTCTCTCTCAAGCAAGACAACTCGACCCTCAGGCTACCCTCACTTCCTCATGTGTGGAGAGGGTATCTGAAGAGGATCTTCTTAATGGGAAGGAGGAACACATCCAACTTGGATGTTCTCCATCCCTTCATGTATATCCTAACTCTGAAACTCCTTCAATGGATGGGAGATCCCTCCCATTAAGAGTAGCAGGGGCTCATATACATTTTGGACATATTCTCCCCCCTTCTCAAGTAGAGGGAGCGGTTAAACTTTTAGATGCTATTCTCGGAGTAACATTTGTTTCCCTTTTGGAGGGGTTGGAGTCCCCTTTAAGGAGACAATTTTATGGGATGGCAGGGGAGTATCGTCTTCCTCCACATGGATTGGAGTATAGAGTTCTCCCATCTACCATCCTTCTCCATCCAGGTTTGGTACATCTCGCATATGATTTGGGGAGGATAACCTTTAATATGGCAAAGAGTGGGTTATCCTCTCTTTGGGATGCCTCCCCTTCTGAAGTAAGAATGGCAATTGACATAGGGGATGTCTCCTTAGCAAGAAAAATCCTCTCCAGAAATGAAATAGTGTTAAGGGAATTGCTTAAAAAATGTTATCCTTCACTTTATACTCCTGAGTGGAAGAAATTTATCCCTCTCCTTCTTCAAGGAGGGTTTAAGGAGAAGATTTCCTTGGATATGGATGCAAATTGGCATGTATCCCCCTCTTCCCCCTCTTGGCAATTACATTCTGAGGGAAAAAATTGTAATTTTACAAAATGGATTACCTCTTTGTAAGGAAATTATGATACAATCCTACAACTATGATGTTACCAGGGATTTAAAATATCTCGGAAAACCTCGTGGAGAGATTTATTATGGGGTTGAATGGGAAGTGGAAACGATTAAGGGGGATAAGGATGAGATTTCTGATGAAATTGAAGCCCTCTTCCCCCATTTCCTCAAAATCAAACGAGATGGATCTCTTCATGATGGGTTTGAAGTGGTGACTGCTCCTGCTTCTTTGAAAATCCATCAACTCCGTTGGAGGGAGATGTTTAATCCCTCTAATACATTTTTGGAGAGTTTGAAGGATAAACCAAATTGTGGAATTCATATCCACTTTTCTAAAGCTCCCTTCACCCTCTCTCAAATCGGAGTGATCCATCATTTTATAAATTTTAAGAAGTATAGGGATTTTCACATCCACCTTGCGGGGAGGGAGAGTACAGCATTTGCAGGTTATCTGGAAGCTCCAATTGGAAAGGATGATCTTTCTATTCTCCCAATAAAAGAGGTAGAATATTCTCCTACAACCTTAAATTATAAACTTTGGAGAAAGTATACTGCCCTCAATATCTCCAAACCAAATACTTGTGAAGTGAGAATTTTTGCTTCCACTACCTCCCTCTCCACCTTCCTTACAAGATTGGAGTATGTGGCGTCCCTTACTCAGTGGGTGAAGAAGAATCCCTCCTTAACTTGCTCCACAGCCACATGGGAGAGATGGAGGGAGTATGTGAATTCCAATTCCTCCCTCTATCCTTCCCTTTTTAAATGGTTAGGTGATTACTATGCTCAGTGAGAAAATGAATTTGTTCTCCCTATCTCCCTCCAAGGAGTTGAGAGTAAATTCCCGAGATCTTATTTCTTCCACCCAGAAGGAATGGGATATCGTCTCCCAACTTGTGGAGTATCAACGGTGTGAGGTGTGTGAAAAAAAATGGGTGGTGGACTACTTTAAAGTAGAGAAAACCCCCTTCGCTTTTATAGGGTGTACTGAGTGTGTGAGAGGGATCTTCAAAAGGGATATCCTCCCAGTGACATTTGGGAGTAGAGGATATATTTCTCCCATTTATGTTCCTTACCTCACTCGTCCCCCAGAGATATTTGTATCCCAACACCCCATCAAAGGAACATGTATTTTTGTAAATGATAGCTTCTGGGCAGGGATGGGTCCTTTTCTTTGGAGATTTCCAGAGATGTTGCAAATTGACTTCCATAAGAATAAACTTAATAAAGATTTGAGACTTCTTGGGCCGTCTCTTTTAAGGGATTTTGGATGTAGTGGAGGATATCGAGAGAGTAGTTCCCCCTTAAAGAAGAAATCCAAATTTTCCTCCATTTATGTAGGGGATTTAGAGATATACAATTCTTCCTACTTTACTCCAATTATGTTTCATCCCTCTTTGGTAAATTTGGTGGTGGGAAGATACTCCTTAAATGAATTAAAGAATATGATTCTTCAATATTGTAAAGATAGTGAGATCACCGAAACTTTGAAGGATGAAATTGCATCCCTCCTGAAATTTATAAAATTTACTTTCTACTCTCCATCCTCCCCCCTCATTCCCTTTACGATGGAAAACTTCATCTTCACCTTCAACTGGGAGGAGGGGACGGATATGGAAGTGTTTGAAGCTAATATCTCCCAATTAATGGAGAAGGTGGTTCCCAAAAAGTATCAATCTCGATACTCCTTTCTCCTCTCTCCAAAAAAGGATACCCCTTCCAAATGAAGCCTCTTTCAAATTTACGCCCCCCTCTTACTGGATTTATCCATTGTTGGGTATGTAAGGAAAGGAATGTTAAGGGATGCCACCTCTGTCATAGATGTGAGAATTGTAGATGTAGCTGCATCAAATGTGAGAGATGCTCCAAAGAAAATGGCCGTATTACACGCCACCCCCCTGGGAGGAGTAATTGGTGTGGCTTCCACCGAATGAGTTGTCGGAGATGGTGTAAGTGTGGAGGGAAGCCTCAATTTATAGAAATCCCGTCCCTCCCCTTTCGGGAACGGATGATTAATCCCCTTCAGCGTTCAATAGGGTTGGAAATTGAACTCAATCCGGTGGGAGAGTTGAGGGATGCTGAGAAGCTTCCTCTTTTTGTGAAGTATCAATTGGTTCGAGATGGCTCCCTTCGTAATGGAGGGCAAGAAATGGTAGTCTCTCCTCTTCAGGGAGATCTTTTTGTGAAGGGGATAATCTCTTTAGGAAGGATGTTTACTTTTTGTGGAAGTAATGTGGATCAGTATTGTGGGTTCCATGTCCATATTGGGGCGACGGATTTTGATCCCTTCCAGCTCCGCCGACTAATCCTTCTCTACTCCAAAGTGGAGGGAGAGATATTTAAATATCTCATAGCTCCTGGGAGGGATATCCCCCATTCTGAGGGAGGATATTGTGAGAGTTATAAGATGTCTCCCGCTTGGTATGAGGGGTTGAGGAAATGTAAATCTTCCTCAGAGATTAAGAAATATCTCATCCATTGGTTGTATGGGGCAGGGATTAAAATGTGGTCTCAAATGGGAGGTAGGAATGGAAAGAAGATTAAGAATGGGAAATACGTCCCCATCCCCACCTTCCATGATGAGATTGGAAATCTCCCTAACCTCCGGGCACATAAGTATGAACAATGTAGATATCATGGCCTAAACATTCATAGCTGGTTTCAGAGAGGGACAGTGGAATTCCGCCAGCATGAAGGAACAGTGGATGTGGAGAAACTCCTCTATTGGCCTTTGTTTTGTGTAAATTTGGTTGAGGTGGCATCCCTCCTGAAGGATGAAGAGGTTGGGAGGATTTCCACTTTGGATGAGGTAGTGTTTGGAGAGTGGAAAAAGCCTCTCCAACTTTTGACATTCCCCTCCGCTTTGAAGGAGTGGTACAAAGGTATGAAACAAAAGAAAGAAGGGTAAAATTTAAACTATGACAACACTTCAACTTCCATCCCTCTCTCCCCAAAAGGAACTCCCTTCCCCAGAGTTGGTATTTGTGTATGGTTCTCTCCTTCGAGGATGTCATAATCATTCCCTCCTTAAATGGGAGGGAGCCACCTTTCTTGGGAATGGGGTGACTAAGGGGGATTTGTATTTGGTGGGAGATAATCCCTTCTCCCCCTTTCCTGGTGCAAAAAAGGGGAAGGGAAATCTCTTTGGGGAGGTTTATTCCATCCCCTTCCTAAAGGAATTAGATAACCTTGAATGTCATCCCCACCTTTACAAACGTGAAAAGGTAAAAGTTTATGTGATGGAGAAAAAGAAATCCTTTACTCCTCACCAAGTGGAATGTTGGGTTTATTTTGCCCAATTTAAGGTGAATCCCCGTTTTAAAATTATCTCCGGAAAGTGGAAATCCTTCCTCTGGAAAAAATCTCAAAGCTCTTTATTTCTTAAGAAAGGTAATATCTAACTATGTGTGGAATTGCAGGAACTTCAAGACTAACTCCCCATACACGGGATATGCTCCCCCTCCTCGCCCTTGCAATGGAGACTAGAGGGAAGGATAGTTGGGGAATGTCAAACGGGGATGAGATGGTTAAGATGGTGGGACCAGTTTCAGAATCCTTCCAATTTCCTCCGGAGGGTTGGGGAGGGGTAATTCTTCATACCCGAGCTGCCACACATGGGAGTGCTAAGAATGTAGATAATGCCCATCCCTTCAAATTTCAAAAAGAGGATGGTTCCTACATTGTGGGGATTCATAATGGGGTGATCTCCAACCACAAAGAACTGAATGAGAAGTATGGAAGAAATTTTGAAGTAGATTCCATGCATATCTATGCAAACCTTGCGGAGGGGAAGGGAGTGGGGGATTTGGAAGGAAGGGGAGCCCTTGCTTGGTGGGAGGGGGGTTCTCTCCATCTCGCAAGGTTTGAAACTACTGATCTCCATATGGCCACCTTGAATGGTGGGGAGTTGGTATTTGCCTCCACATATGAAAGTCTAAATAAATCCGCTGCAATGGTTGGAGGGGGGATAAAGAAACACTATCATACCTCTGAATATCATCACTTTTTGGTAGGGATGGATGAGGAAGGGAATGATGTCCCCTTAGATATGGGGGAGCTTCCCTTTAAAAAAAAGATTTACCCTCCCTCCTACACTTCAACTCCACAGACTTATGGGAGGAATGGTACGGGGGTTGGGAGTAGAGCTTCCAACTTTCAAACCTGGAATCCCGGAACCCGTTGTTACTCCTGTTCTAAGGTGGAAGTGGATAGAAAGAAGCTTCTCATTTGTGAAATGTGTTTGGACACTTTTAGAAGGGCGTGGGTGAAAGAGGATATGGAAGGTATGGCAGGGGTATCCACTAATGTCTAATTTTCCTATCCCTCAAACTCCATCCCCTGGAAGGGGACGCCCTTTTGAAACCTCCCAATCCCTAGTGGAAAAAAATCTCAAAAGTGTAATCAAACTTATTGGGGAGTTGAGGGAGGTTATGGAGAAGGAGGTTCCCTCTTTGAGGGCTACCCTCTCTCTCCCTACCACAACCCTCTCTGAGAGATTGGATATCATGAAAGCCATAACTGAAATGATGCGAACCCTCACAACTGCCATGCAACAAGCGGCAAAAATCCTCACTCCCTCCTCAGGAGGAGATGATGGGGGAGATTTAACCCCGGAGGGATTGGAATCCCTTCTTATGAAAGGTGGAAAGAAATGACACAAGTAGCGACTGGAAAGAAGATCCACATCCTTGCAAATATTTCGGGAAATAAAAAGAAACAAGACTTCTTTAATGCCGTTGTGAAGGAAATGGATCATGATTGGCCATTTGGAGATAAGGAAGGCGATAAGATTTATATTTGTAAGTGTTGTAAGGGAAGGATTTGGAGTATGCCAAGATTCCAACCCGGAGATCTCAAAGCACTTGCGTCCCAAATTAACCTTCTAAAATCCCTCCCTGGTCATTTGAAGATTAAAATCAAACAATACCGACTTTCAGATGTGTGTTTGGATATTTGGAAGAAGGAGGGGAAAGAGTAATGAGAGTTACTGGTCCTGAGTGGGAATCCACCCAACGCTTGAGGGATGCATTGAGGGATACCCCTCCTTTGGGGGAGGTACTTAGATGGGGAGGGGGTGGGAAGAATGGATTGGAACAACTCCGCCTGTTTAAAAAGAATGGTATCCCTTGTCCATCCTTCACCACCTCCCTCCAAGAAGCAAAGAGATGGGTGGAGGAAGGGGAGGCGGAGGTTTGGGGTAGAAGTCTCCACCACACCCAAGGGAAGGATATCCAACTCCCCAAAAAGTTATTCAAGGTTAGGGAAGGACGAGTTTCCAAACTTAAGTGGATCATAACTCGGAAGGGGAATAGAGTTCAAAGGGAAGTGGAAACCCACAAGATTGTTGAGAAGATGGGAACCAACCCCAAATGGGAAACCTCTGATTTTTGGGTGAAGGTTATCCCCTCCCAAGAGGAATTTCGTCAACATGTATGGAAGGGTAATGTTATTCGGAGAGGGAAGAAGGAAGGGGGACAAGAGGTTACAAGGAAGTATCCCTCAGTCCTCATTCGCTCTCGGCAGAATGGATTTCATATTAACTATGGTCCTTTTGAATCCCCTAGGGGAATGAAAGACCTTGCAAAAAAGGCTGTCTCCGTCCTAGGATACAAAGGAGGGGCGGTGGATCTCCTTCAAGGAAGGGATGGTATCCTTTATGTGTTGGAAGTTAACTCTGCTCCCTCCCTTAAGGATGATAACACCCTGAAAGCGTATGTGGATGGGGTGAAGAGGGATGGGGTTTGAGACACTAAATTACCATAAAGTATCCTTTTTGTGGTATAATGTCTCAAGACTAGAAGTTGGAGCGTCTCAAACGTCTCATCGCGTCTCACGACCTAAACCCTGCAAATTCATGGTGTTGGGCCGAATGAGACGTTTGAGACGCGACCTCTCTTTACTTCTGGCCGGGGAGCCTAAATGCCACGGATTAGTAGAAAGGGTACTTGTGTTGAATGTGGAAGAGAGAATTTAGTTTTGTTTAGGTTAATTTGTATGGGGTGTAGGGACATCAAACGTAAAACCAAACCTACACCCCGTAAACTTCGAATAAACAGAACTAAGAATTTTAAAGAAATTAACCCTTCCAGACTACGTGCTATTGAGAAGTATGGAAACAAATGTATTTGTTGTGGGGATAGTACACCCCAGTTTTTACACTTCGATCATGTTAATACCGATGGAAAAGAACATCGAAAGATTTTAAAACAGTATAAAATCAGTATGGTTAAATGGCTTCTAGATAATGAAAAAGATGAAGCTATTCAACTCCTCTGTGGGAATTGTCACAACGCCAAGACTCATTATGGTGTGTGTCCTCATAAATTACCTACCACTTATAGGATTAAACCCATGAAAACTGAAACAGTATTTGGGGCACTAGTAAAGGTATGTCCTTTGTGTAAAAAGGAAGCTCTCGGGGATGAGGTAGAGAGGGATTTTGGAAAAAACAAATCTAGGGTGGATGGGTTTCAAGTCCACTGTCGGGAGTGTAGGAAGAAGAAATAGG
>JGI24890J29729_1000494_pt1 | contig 24194 bp, 23 predicted proteins | sample FreactcultureFD7_FD_29729 | JGI IMG/M metagenome (IMG submission 29729)
TCATCCAAATTTAAGCTATGAAGCAAACTTCCCGCCACTCTCGAAGCGAAAGTATCTCCCTTGAGTGTGACTATAGGTAAATTCATAGATAAGGCATCACTTGCTGATGTATGTGCGTTATATGGCAATGTGTCTAAATAAACATCCGCTAAAGCATGACGAGCTATATGTTCATCGTTAGGTACCCGTGTTGCAAAAATGATTCTTTCTGGGTTAACGCTATGCTTCTCTGCATAATCTCTCAAATTATCAGTTGCCCAGTTATTTGAGTAGGTTAACCAAAGGATACTCTTTGGATATTTTTCAAGAAGTGTGAGCCAGGCTTTAAATATGAGCTCGGTAATTTTAAAAGATTGGTTAAAAGCGCAGTACACAAAAGCATTTTCAGGAATACCGTAATCTTTTCTATTTTTTTGTTTTAAGTGAGCGCGATTTTCTATATTGGGCTGATAAGCAAATGGAAGTCTTAGAATGGTTTCTGCATAATATTTTTCATCATTTTTAGGAATAATGAAGTCATCAGCGAGGATGTAATCATAAAGTGGTTTTTCTTGTGTTAAGCCCATCGTGCCAGGATAACCCAGCCAATTAATAGTGGTTGTATTTTTAAGCTGCGGTGCAATAAAAGCACGACTATTATTGGTGTAGCCTGTGAGATCAATAAAAATATCAATTTCGTCATTATTAATAAGGTTCACAGCTTTTTCATCGTTGAGGCTTGAGATGTCGCGATAATAATCAAATAAACTAATAAGTGTATTTCGCTCATTAGTATTTTCATGCGGACTTGCGTCATAGGCATAAATATCAAAAATATCCCGATTGTGATATTTGATAACATCACGAATTAAAAAATATAGCGGGTGAAGTTTAAAATCTGACGATAAATACCCGATACGAATTTTATTTTTTTGTCTCCATTTTTCTTTTTTAAAAGGCCGGTCTTTAAAATGATTTTGTGTCCATTGATTTGCACATATTAGTTGATCTTGAGGGGACGATAGGGGATTTGCAACGAAAGCAAAAGGTGAAATAAGTGCTTCCGTCTTTGTGTTTACAATAGTACATATTTTTTGGAAATATTTATTAATGTCATGCCAGTTACACATGTGCTGTTTTTGATGGGTCAAGTGGACCAAGCTATGAAACAGATCAGGTTTGATCTTCAAGGCATTTTGGTAGGATATTACAGCTTTATCTAAATAGCCCAGTTTGCGTTCTGAATTGCCAATGTTATTCCAAAGATCAGCATCATTCGGATTTAGTTGGATAGCTTTTTGATAGCTCTCGTAAGCTTTAGAAATTTTATTAAGCTTATCTTGTGTGTTTGCTAAATTGTAGTAATAAACCCAATTATTTTTTTCATATTCTAAAACCTCTTCAAAGCACTCCTCTGATAATTGGAATTTTGATTCTAAATAATACTCATTACCGAATGATGTAAGAGAAAAACAGAGTGCATTTTTAATATCTACATTATCTTTAAATTGATACAAGCATCTTCTAAAATAACCTGCAGCTTCTTCGAATTGTTTGTTGGAAGTACAAAGATTTCCTAGTTCTAATTGGATAATATAATTTTCAGGTTCTAATTGGAGCACCTTCTTTAATGAAAGAATAGCTTTTGAAAGATCTCCCTCTCTTTCATATTTTTCTGCTTCTTCAATAAATATTTTTGACATGATATAAATTTATACCTTAAATATCTGGCTCGCCACTTTTTTTAAACTCATTTTTTTGAGTCGATATCTCTCTGGATTTGTGTAATTTAGTGTTTTTTTGTCTTCTTGAGATAAATTGTCATTAATTAAATTTGCGAGAACAGAAGTGCAGTAGGGGGCGAATGTAAAGCCTCTAGAGCCGAACCCACTAGCAATATATAAATTTTTAAGCCAAGGGAGTTGATCGGCTCGCGCCAATTCTCTAACACGCATTTTTCTAAATAATTGATTATCAAATACACGACCTACATAAGGCTTTCTGTCTTTTGTAGACGCTCGCCAGGCTACTCTGCCAGCAATTGACTCTTGTGCTTCGCAATAATTATAAAATTTTCTGTGTATACCTTTTATTGATGCAATATTCTTTTTTGTATCGCTTGTTCTCAAATCTTCATTAAAGTCATTCATGGCATAAGTTGCGCCAAAAACATGTTTATCTTGTATCAGCGGTGCCAAATACCCTTCATCGCAAGTGACAATGGATGGCATTTGAAATGATGTTGAATTTATCCAATTCACTTGCCCTCTGAATGCATCTGTATGTAAGTGTTGAGTAAGATCAAATTGATTCACAGATAAAGCATTGCAAATAGCGACATGTGAAGAATTAAAAGTTTTTTGATCTTCTGTTTTAAGCGTCCATTCATCAATTGATTTTTCAATCGATTTTATTTTTTGATGGGTAATTATTTTGATATTAGAATGATTTATTAACTGCCTACATAGGGCTATAGGATTAACCCACCCACCTTGATAGAATAAAAACCCGCTTGAATTACTTTCTATGGAATATTTATTTAAAATTGATTCGTTAATTAAGCTAAAAAAATCTTCTTTGTCTGTAATTTTTTTTGATAAATTAATCTCTAATTTTTGAACGTATGCTTTCTCCAAAATTTCAATTGCTCCATCAAATCGATAATCAACTTCATTCAGTCCTAATTGGCTTATCCATTCTGTTGTAAATGTAAAACTCTTCAACATAAAATCATTGTAAGCTTCATCATTCAACATAAATTTTGGATAAATTGCTGCAACCGGATTTCCTGAGCCTCCTTGGGCAATATTATCTTCGCTTTCTAGTAATGTCACATCCCAACCAGAATTAGCTAAAAAATGAGCTAATGAACAACCTGCAATGCCAGCCCCAATGATTAATATATTTTTTTGCATGTTGAGATTTGTCAGTTTATATACGGTATTAAAAAATAACGGCTTGAGATAAGATGTCAGTACTAAGCATTATCCATAAAGTGCTTTATTCATCTAGAAAGCTCGAACGATCATTTTGAAAGGATATACGTTGAAATTTATTAAAGCAGCGCTTTTAAGTCTATTTTTTCTCATTATCACAGGCTGCGCCTCTATGGATTCTATATCAATAGATTCGCTGTCTTTAGACAAGATATCGTTGCCTAAGCTTCCTTCATTCAAATTTGGTTCAGATGAGCAGTGGCCTTCATACGGTAAAAATCTTACCAATCAACGTTTTTCAACTTTAACTCAAATTAATCAGGATAACGTAAAAAATCTTGAACTCGCATGGAAATTTAAATCAGGCGTTGCTGCTACATTTCAAGCATCTCCATTGGTAATTAATAATGTAATGTTTGTAAGTCTTCCTCATAACCATGTTGTTGCCTTAGATGCAAAAACAGGTAAAGAAATATGGCGTTATAGCCATAAAAAAAGAGATAACTGGAGAATGTGTTGCGGTCCTGCTAATAGAGGATTAGCTTATTCGAGTAACAAAATTTTTATAGGTACCGTTGACGCAAGACTCATAGCTTTGGATGCAAAAACAGGTAAAAAAATCTGGGATATCGATGTTGCTGATAACGATAATAAATTTGAAAGTAGTAACTCACTAAGCCAGTCCGACAGCAAGAGCCAAAAGGATGTTTATGGGCAAACGGGTGTAGGTATTGCTATGGCGCCTGTGACCTATAAAGATATGGTCATTGTTGGCATTACAGGTGTTGGGTATGGCCTCCATGTTGATACGCCACGACCTGACGCACCATTAGGCGCTGTGATTGGGGTAGATGGTCGGTTTGGCCGCCCAGGATTTTTAGCAGCTTATAACATTCAAACGGGTAAGCGCGTATGGCAGTTCGATACAATTCCATCAGAAGGCTGGGAAGGTAAATATAGAGAAACTATTGAAGGCAATATTTCTTTAAATCGCAATATTACTCAAGAAAAAGAAAATCTTAAAAACAATAAAGAAGCTTGGAAATTCGGTGGCGGCTCTGCATGGAGCACTCCAGCTATCGATGAAGACGCAAATATTTTATATTTTGGCACTGGTAATCCTTCACCACAAATGAATGACACATCAAGGCCTGGAGATAATTTATATACAGTTTCTCTCGTAGCTCTTGATGCAACTTCAGGAAAATTAAAATGGTTTTACCAGCAAGTGCCCCATGATGTTTGGGGATATGATGTAGCGAGCCCTCCGGTATTGTTTGATTATAAAAAAGAAGGAAAAATAATTCCAGCTGTGGGTCAGGCTAGTAAAACTGGTTGGTATTACATACATAATCGCATCAATGGCGAACTCATAACAAAGACAGAACCATTTGTGCCACAAAAAAATCTTTTTGCTAAAGCGACAACTGAAGGTACGGTTATATATCCTGGGATATTAGGGGGAGCTAATTGGGGACCAACTTCACTGGACGAAAAAAATCAAATCGCATTCGTTTCAGCGATTCATGCACCTATCAAGTACACATTAGTCGATGAACCTGCGCACGATGATTTGCCTGCAATCAAATACGCATCTTCTGAGCCCACACAAGATGAGCGATGGGGCTTGCTTTCCGCTATTGATTTAAATGCCAAGAAAATTAAATGGCAAGTTAAAACACCGCAGCCATTAACGGGGGGTTTATTAGCCACTGAAGGTAATCTTGTATTTATGGGTGAAGGTAATGGAAATTTTAATGCATATGATGCAAAAACAGGAAAGCTACTTTGGACAAATAAAGCTGATGCAGGTGTTAATGCACCGCCTATAAGTTATGAAATTGACGGTACACAATATATTGCAGTTGCTGCTGGAGGCAATTCTATTTTTGGATTTAAAGAGGGTGACAACATCTTGGTTTATAAACTTAAATAATACATAAGGATTATTAATGTCAGTTCGCGATAGCAATGGTAATGAATTAAATCAAGGTGACTCTGTTCAAGTCATTAAAGATCTTAAGGTGAAAGGCTCTTCTGATATATTAAAAAGGGGTGCGACTTTCAAAAACATCCATCTCACTGAAAATGATGAAGAGGTTGAATGTGGTCAGGGAAGAAATACTGTAGTTCTTAAAACTTGCTTTCTTAAAAAAGCATAAAGATTTTATAGATGGAAGAAGCTGTTCGAATTTCTAAAATATTATCTGAGCTTGGTCTTTGTTCAAGAAGAGAAGCTGATGCTTATATCGAACAAGGTCTCGTGATGCTTGATGGTAAAGTTGTTACTGAACTAGGTACACGCGCTTATCGTTCACAAAAAGTTGAATTAAAAAAACAAGCAGCTGTTCAACAATCTTCCAAAGCCACTGTTATATTAAATAAGCCCGTCGGTTATATTTCGCATCTTGATGATGATAAAGCTTTTAGACCTGCCGCAGGTCTTATTATTCAAGATAACTTTCAAGTTTCGAAACAGCATTCATCTCGCAATCCAAGATTTAATACTGATGGATTAGCTCCAGCAGGAAGACTTGATATTGATTCTTCTGGTTTATTGGTTCTCACTCAAGATGGAAGAATTGCTAAAACAATTATTGGCGAACAAAGTGTGATTGAAAAGGAATATTTAGTTCGAGTTGAAGGAAAATTGGTTAACAAAGGCTTGGAGCTATTAAGGCACGGTCTCTCACTTGACGGCTATAAGTTAAAGCCAGCTATAGTTGAATGGCAGAATGATGATCAATTGCGATTTGTTTTAACCGAAGGGCGAAATAGACAGATTAGAAGAATGTGCGAGCTTGTTGGTCTTCATGTAATTGGATTAAAGAGAGTTAGGATTGGCAATGTTTTACTAGGAGACCTCCCAACAGGGATGTGGCGATTTCTAGACCAGAAAGAAAAATTTTAAATGGCTATTGCATTAGAGCATTTTAACTTTATTGTTAGAAGATCAACCATTGAAGAAAAGTATCCTGGTGGATGGGATCAATGCTTAATTGATCATGCTTCTTCTCTTGGGACTCGAGTTTGGTATGACGAATATCTCTTTAGAGATGGTGCCATGAATCCTATTGATATGGAAAATTTAGTCAATGCGTGGAGAGATATTGGTTTTCAAGCTGTTCTAATCAATGGCGAAAAGAAATGGTTGGATTGTTGTGTGATTGATGAAAGATTTGATACCTTATCTTTGTCATGCGACTGGATCGAAATAGATGTCGCAGGGGAATTTGCGTATCTTAAAGATGAAGACCCATCAGAAATTGTGGGTCATCATGGGTTTTAAAGATTAACTTTTTTTGTATCTTTCAATACCTTCAAGAATTTCTTTGTGCGCATCTTGAGGGCCTTTCCAGCCTTTGACTTTAACCCATTTACCTTTTTCTAAATCTTTATAGTGTTCGAAAAAATGCTGAATTTGATTGAGTCGCAAAGGATTCATATCTTCAGGTTTTTGCCAATGTGAATAAATTGAAAGAATTCTATCTTCAGGAACTGCCAACACTTTTGCATCCTGGCCTTGCTCATCTTCCATTTCCAATATCCCAACAGCACGACAGCTCACAACCACTCCTGGAATTAAAGGTAATGGAGTAACAACAAGCACGTCTACTGGATCACCGTCACCTGCGATTGTCTTGGGTACGTAACCATAATTGGTAGGGTAGTGCATAGCTGTGCCCATAAATCGATCCACAAAAATCGCCCCTGATTCTTTATCGACTTCATATTTAATTGGATCAGCATTCATTGGAATTTCAATAATGACGTTGAAATGTGTTGGAACATTTTTACCAGGAAGAACGTTATCTAAGCTCATAGGTTTTTAGTGGGAAATTTAAAAAAAGTGATTTTAGCATGTTTGAAGCTATCCCTGAATGACTGAGCTAGCTTGATAATTGGCGTCCCCAAGGGGAGTCGAACCCCTGTTCCCTCCGTGAAAGGGAGGTGTCCTAGGCCTCTAGACGATGGGGACCTAAGAAAAGAAGGAGCTATTCTACTATAGAACAGCGTTTGATATAAGGTATTTGGTGGAGATAAGCGGGATCGAACCGCTGACCTCTTGCATGCCATGCAAGCGCTCTCCCAGCTGAGCTATACCCCCAAGTATTTAATCAAAGGCGCACATCTTAAGTTTTAGAAGTAAGCGCGTCAATCCTTTTAAGGTCGGGTGTTTGATTGTTTTGAAAATTGGTTCAAATCAACAATAGGCTGAGGTTTCCAGCCTTTTTTCTTGTGTTCAACTACAACGTTAGTAAATACGCCACCGCGCACAAAAAATTCGGCACGCAGACGCATAAAACGTGGCTCTGTCGCTTTAACTAGATCGTCTAAAATGCGATTAGTTACAGCTTCATGGAAGCAACCCTCATCCCTAAAAGACCAGATATAAAGCTTCAGACTTTTGAGCTCTACACATTTCTTATTAGGAATGTAATCAAGATATAGAGTAGCAAAGTCTGGCTGCCCAGTCTTAGGGCATAAACAGGTAAATTCAGGTATTTGCATATGAATATGAAAGTCCCGAGAAGGGCATGGATTAGCGAAAGTTTCAAGCTTTTTAGTAGGTTTTGCGCTTGGTTTTTTTCCCAAAGAAAGTGCGTTCATAGATTAAAATAAGGAAGTAAAAAAAGTTATTATACTGTTAATAGATAACACCTACTTCACTTCGATAAAAGAATATTGTGCGACTTATACAACTTAAATTAGCCGGTTTTAAATCTTTCGTAGATCCCACCACCATACAACTTCAGGGCCAAAGAGTGGGTATAGTTGGTCCCAATGGATGCGGAAAATCCAATATTATGGAGTCCGTAAAATGGGTGCTTGGCGAGTCTTCAGCTAAAGAAATGCGAAGTGAAAATATGGATTCGGTGATTTTTAACGGATCAGAAAATCGCAAACCAATTTCACGAGCGAGCGTCGAACTTATCTTCGATAACTCTTTGGGTAAAGCACCTACAGAATGGTCACAATATGCAGAAATTTCAGTAAAGCGCGTTATCGAAAGAGAAAAGGGCTCAACTTATTACATTAATAATTTAGCTGTCAGACGAAAAGATATTGCAGATCTTTTTTTGGGGACGGGTTTAGGTGGAAGAGGATATGCCATTATTGGCCAAAATACAATTTCACAAATTATTGAAGCCAAGCCTGAGGAGCTTAGAAGTTACCTTGAAGAAGCTGCAGGTGTTAGTAAGTATAAAGAGCGTCGTCGCGAAACAGAATTTAGGCTCAGGGATACGCGAGAAAATTTAAGTCGTATTCAAGATGTCTTAAATGAAATTATCCAGCAAATTGCAAAGCTTGAATCTCAAGCAGTCATTGCAACAAAATATAATGAATTAACAGAGAAGCACAAATTTCATCAAGCACAAGTTTGGGTATTAAAAAAGCGTGATGCTAGTATTGTTTGGAAAAAACATCAGTCTCAAGTTGAGAAGCTTGTAAATGAATTGGAACAACAAACTGCCGCTTTAAGAAAAATTGAAGCCGAGGTAGAAAATTTAAGGCAAGCTCATATTGATGCATCCGACGAAATTAATAAGAATCAAGCAAACTTTTATGAAATCAATGCTGAAGTTTCTAATATTGAAAATAATATTAGAAATCAAAATGAGCTTTTAGAGCGCAGCAAAAAAGAATTAATTGAGATTGAGACTAATCTTGCTAAGAATGCGGACGATCAGCTTAAATTTACAAAAGACATTGAAGAAGCAGGGATTGAAAAAGCAGCATTAAGTGAGCTTTATAAAATTAAGGAAGAAAATTTTAATTCACTTAAATCATCAATTCAATCAGTTGAGGCAACATATCTAGATTCAACAGAGCAGTTTAATCAAATTGCAAATCAATTCCAATCGACGCAAGAAAAAATTAATCTTGAAAAAGCAGCGATAGACTTCATTCATAAAACTGAAGAAGAAACAAATGCTCGTATTACATTTTTAAATAATGAGATTAGTAATATTGATTTAACCGGGCAGTCTTTGCTCGAGGAAAAAGAAAGTGATTTAGCTGATAAGCGATCACATGTAGAAAAAATTGAGGCTAAGATAGATGAAAACAAATCGCTTGCAACTGATCTTGAGGATGAAATTGATACTTTAAGACAGCGTCAAATCGAAATGCAAAAAGAATTAAGTCAAATTGAAGGTGAAATTAAAACACTGGCGCAAATTCAAGATGATACACAAGGCAATGAAAGTCTCAAAAGCTGGACTTCTCAGCATAATATCAACACATCTAATCGCTTGTGGGAAAAACTTAAGATTAAAACAGATTGGGTAACAGCGATTGAATCTGCACTTGGTGGAAAATTAAATGCAGTTCTGGCTCAATATGAAACTATTTCTCATAGGCCTCCAGCATCTATGGTGCTTGCTAATTTAAACGCATCTCATACTTACAAACCAAAAAATAATAAATTAAATTCTGCCCTGGATGTAATTGAAATTAGCGATCCGCTTCTAATGAATCTTTTGTCAGAATGGCTATCTGATTGTTATATTATTCCAAAAGGTGAAAGTTATAAAAATTTCATTGGCAATTTGGAGCAAGGCGAATTCTTGGTTAATCAACAAGGCGATATTTTTACCAAAAATAGTGTTTCTTTTTATGGTAAAGATGCCTCTCTTAATGGCATTCTTTTGCGCCAAGAAAGACTCAAAGCATTACAGGAGAAATTTCCATCCATAGATAAAAACTACAAAGATGTATCAAATAAGCTTAGTGAAGCTGAACTTCAATTAAATGATTATGAAGAGCAAGCCGATTCTTTTAGTGAGGAATTGAAAGAAGCTTTAAATGATTTCCATCAAACAGAGATTGAAGTTGAGAAAACTCAACAAAGCATTGCTTACGCAAATGAGAAGCATAGCAATATTACTAACGAGCAAAATGAACTCAAAGCAAAATTAACTCAAATTGAAGTTGATAAAACAACTAAATCTAGTCTAATTCATAATTTAGAGAATGATGCGCATCGACTTTTAGAACAAAAAACTTCATCTGAAGAAATTAAAAGGAGACATGAATTAGAATATGAAAGCGCTAGGAAGCATGTCAATGAAGCTGAGATTCAACTTCAAGAAAGCCATTTCAATTTAAAAATTATTGATAATAAAATCAATGAGTTAAATAATAGAATTAATATACTTACTGAAGATAATAATATCCTTAATAACAAAAAAGATTTAGCTAAGGCTTCAATTGATATTGAAAGTATCGAGGCTCTGCAATTGTCTTTACGCGAAAAAATCACCGTTAAGGATGAAAGAGAGAAAATTCTAATCGCATCGCGAGATAATCTTGCGCAAAAGGAAACCGATTTACGTGAAAGTGAACAAAAGAGATTGCAAACCGAGCAGGCAGTTCATCCGATTCGAGATAAGCTTGAACAATCGCGCTTAAATGAGCAAGAATCAAAATTATTATTTGAGCAATTTCAAAACGAAATTAATGAGTCCCAATTAGATGAGGTTATTCTTTCAGAATCAATTACAGAAAAAACAACAGTTAAAGAAGTGCAAGAGTTATGTAATAAACTTCAAGAAGAAATTAATTTACTGGGCCCAGTTAACTTAGCAGCTATTCATGAGCTCACATCAGAAAAAGAAAGAAAAGGGTACCTTGATAGTCAAGTAGAAGATTTAACTTCTGCAAGCAATACCTTAGAAGACGCTATAAGACGTATCGATAAAGAAACTCGAGATCGTTTAATTGCAACATTTAATGAAGTAAATAAGAATTTTACAGAGTTTTTTAAAGTTCTATTTAATGGCGGACAAGCTCAATTAGAACTTCTAGGTGAAGAGATTTTAGATACAGGCATTCAAGTTACAGCGCAGCCCCCGGGCAAAAAGAATACGACTATTAGTCAATTATCAGGCGGGGAGAAAGCATTAACCGCTACCGCTCTTGTGTTTGCTTTATTTAAATTGAATCCAGCTCCATTCTGTCTCATGGATGAAGTTGATGCGCCGCTTGATGATAGTAATACACTTCGTTTCGCCAATATGGTGACTGAAATGTCTAAAAATACTCAATTTCTTTATGTATCACATAATAAAATTGCTATGGAAATGGCCCAACAACTCATTGGCGTAACGATGCAAGAATCTGGCGTATCAAGAATCGTTGAGGTGTCTTTAGAAGAAGCAGAGAAAATGGAGTTGGCAAATTAAGATAACAGGGCTTATTACAAGCATGTCTGACATTCAGTTTGCTTTGACGATTCTCGCTGTAATAATTATTCTTATCATGATCATTTTTAACTGGATTCGCCTTATCCAGTATCGAAAACAAAACCAGACTGAAAATTCTTTTTTATATAAAGATGAAGATGGTTTAAGCCAAGAAGAAAAAAATCCATACGATCAAGATTTAAGTATCTCTGAGAAATACTTACTTTCAAATTTACCTAAAGATATCTACCGTAATATTGATGCTATTGCATTTATTAAACTTAACAAAGCAACTCATACTATCTCAAAATTAAATCTCAGAGACTTCATTGAATTGCCTCATACGCATATATTTATTCGTAAAAATGAGGATGTGTGGACTTCAACAGATGGTATAAGCGGATCAGTTTCATTTGATCAAATACTTTTAGCGGTGCAGTTGGTAGATCGTCAGGGCGCTATATCATCAGCGCATACACAAACATTTAGAATGTTGGCAGAAAAAACTAAAAATGACTTGGACGGTAGTCTTATTTGGCTTTCTCACTCAAATATCGAAGATGATGCAAAAGAGCTTAATCAATTTTGTGCTCTTGTAGACCATATGATGACATTAACCCTTATACCGAAAAATAACGGTATGTTTGACAATAAAAAGCTTATTGATACATTAAAAACAGATGGTTTTAAAGAAAATAAAGATGGTTATCATGTATTCAAAGGTCGCGATAAACATCCTTTATTCCGCATAACTTCATTAAATCAACAACCCTTAAGCTTCAACCTTGATCCTTATATTCAAGGCATTCTTTTTCAAATGGATTTGCCACTAACGTTAAGCTGTAAAGATTCTTTTGATGTAATGTTGGAATCAATTACTAATTTTCAAAAAGATCTTGATTGTATGCTTGTTGATTCCAATAAAAAAGAATTAAACATTAATCATATTGAACGCATTAGGTATCAAGTCGAAAAAATTGAAAATCAAATGATCACCAGAAATATTCCTCCTGGAAGTTCTTGTGCACGAAGATTATTTTCTTAAATGAAAGCCGAAAAAGAAAATATTAAGAAAAAAATTAAAGAGTTAATCGAAAAGATAAATACATTCGATTATCAATATTACGTTTTAGACAATCCCTCTATTTCAGATTTCGAATACGATAAAGTTTTTAGATCGCTTGTTGATCTAGAAAATGCAAATCCTGATTTAATTCAACCAGATTCACCCACCCAACGGGTAGGTGGTGAGGCCCTAGAAGCTTTCGAGAGTGTTATTCATCGTCAAGCAATGTTATCTTTAAATAATGCTTTTGAAGAAGATGAGCTTATTGCTTTCGACAAACGCATTAAAGATGCTATCGGCATTGATGAAGTGGAATATGCTGTTGAACCAAAATTTGATGGTCTCGCAATTACATTAACTTATGAAAATGGCATTTTCGTTCAAGGCGCTACACGCGGTGATGGTTATACTGGAGAGAATGTCACACACAATCTAAAAACTATTCGCTCAATACCTACCAAACTTAATCATCCAAACCCACCCAAAATTTTAGAAGTGAGAGGTGAGGTTTTAATGCTCAAAAAAGATTTTGAATTGCTCAATAAAAAACAAGAATCTTTAGGTGAAAAAAAATTTGCAAATCCCAGAAATGCTGCGGCGGGAAGCTTAAGACAGCTTGATCCGAAAATAACCGCAACCAGACCATTAACTTTCTTTTCATATGGTCTTGGTGTATGCGAACCTAATTTAAACTTAAAAACGCATACAGAAACAATTCAGCTTTTAAAGCAATTTAATTTACCGATTTCTGATTTATCAGCAAGCGTTAAGGGTGTAAATGGCTTACAAAGCTTTTATGAAAAAGTATTAAGGTTAAGAGATTCCTTAACTTATGACATTGATGGTGTAGTTTACAAAGTGAATTCTTTTAATTATCAAAATGAATTAGGTTTTGTATCAAGAGCCCCTAGATGGGCGATTGCTCATAAATTTCCAGCAGAAGAAGCTGTAACTGAAATTTTAGATATTGATGTTCAAGTAGGTCGAACAGGAGCTATAACACCTGTTGCACGTTTAAAGCCAGTTTTTGTTGGAGGAGTTACTGTCACTAATGCAACTCTTCATAATGAAGATGAAATGATTCGCAAGGATATTCATATCGGAGATATTGTAAGTGTCCGAAGAGCAGGGGACGTAATTCCCGAGATCGTAAGAGTACTTATTGATAAAAGACCAAAGACAATCAATAAATTTAAAATGCCAACTGCATGCCCAGAGTGCGGCTCTCCTCTTATTCGAATAGATGATGAAGCTGTCATTCGATGCTCAGGTGGCCTCATTTGTCCAGCCCAACAAAAACAATCTATTATTCATTTTGCGTCACGAAAGGCTATGGATATAGAAGGTTTAGGGGATAAATCTGTTGAACAATTAGTAACTGTAGGATTAATTCATGGATTACCCGATATATACAAGCTAGAGCTTGCACAATTAATTAACCTTGATCGTATGGCAGAAAAATCAGGTCAAAACTTATTAGATGCTATTGAAAAAAGTAAAAAAACTACATTGCCTCGATTTATATATGCACTTGGTATTCGTAACGTAGGCGAATCAACCGCTAAAGATCTTGCTGGTTTTTATGGGGATTTAAATGAAATCATGAAACAAACAGAAGAGGGCTTACAGCTTGTGCCTGACATTGGCCCTACAGTTGCAAAATCTATCAGTGATTTTTTTAAGCAGAATAAGAATAAGGAAGTCATTCAATCTCTAATAAAACTTGGTGTTAATTGGCCAAAGCATGATATAAAAAAATCTACTTCAGGAATTTTTGCGGCTAAAACTTTTGTTCTTACAGGAACCTTGTCTTCGATGTCACGCGAAGAAGCCAAATCAATCATTGAAATGAATGGCGGAAAGGTTGCGGGTAGCGTCTCTAAAAAAACTGATTATGTTGTCGCTGGGTCTGATGCTGGAAGTAAATTAACTGTTGCACAAGAGCTTGGTATTAAAGTTATTTCTCAAGATGAACTTTTAAAATTTATCAATTAAAAACTTATGAAATTTAAAATACAATTTTTATTAATACTGTTTAATGTAGCTTTATCAAATAATATTTTTTCCAAAGAAATAAACAAAACTTGCGATGAGTTATTAAGTAATAACCAATACGAAAAGGCTTTAAAAACAAAAAAAGGCGAATATAAGTCTGCCTTTTGCCACGGACAAGCAAATTTAAAGCTTCATCATTATGATGATGCTTTTAACGACTTTAAATTAGCTGATAAGTTAGCGAAAAATGATATTGATCATTCTATGGCTGATTTACTAGAAGGTATAACTTTAAAAGAAGCTAATAAATTAGATGAAGCCCTTTTGCATTTAAAAAATTCTATTTCACGCACTCAAACAAACAAATCTTTCAAGCGTTTGTATTTGGTTGAAATTGGAGAGACTTTATTGCTTCTTACTAAATACGAGGAAGCCGCAAACATATTCACTGAAGCTTATGGATTGGCTGCAAATGATGATGAACGTGCCATTAATTTGGATCGAGTTGCTTATGCATATGCTTCAATGAAAAATTTCACTAAAGCTATAGAGTTCGAATTAAGGGCTAATTTGGCTTTTGAGCGAACAGGCTTGCTTGGCGAATATGCAGACTCTGGTATTAATCTGGCTTTGTATTACCTTGAAGTTAATGATTTAACATCTGCTGAAAGAACACTTCTAAAATTTGAAAGACTAGCTCGTGAGAATGGGGGAATGTATTACCTCGCTAAAGCTTTATATGCGGAAAGTAAATATTATAAAAAGAAATCAAATAATGAACTTAGTAAATCTAAGCTTGATGAAGCAAATAAGATTGCTAATGATATTGGGGCGGAGGACTTAAAGACGCTTTTTAAAACTATTTGATTTATGCTGTATATTTGATTTTACATAATATACATTATACGAAGTTAATAATACTTAAACTTATCTTTGAAAGTCTTTAAACTGCCTTGGTAATGTATCTTCCTGTACAACAAACTCCATACCAGCCATAGTACCTACAAAAATTCCTGTTTTATATTGCATTCGAATTTTTACGGTATTTAAAGAAATTTCTAATTGATCCTTTGCCCTGTAATTCAGAATGTATCCAATTACTTTTTTACCATTGTCGGTACAAGTCACTTCAACGGCGTCTTGATTGTCCATAAAGCCTCCCTATAAGTTATTTTGTATGAAGATGAGTTCTTGTATGGGGTCGATATACGCTTCGTAAGATTGTTGAGCCCTTTCATACCAATAACGGCTATTGGACTCATCACCTTCGATCTTATGAAGTACGGCATGAATCCAATACGCTTGGGTAGAATGGAGATCTTGAACGATTTTGTGCGAGGCGTCCCACGAATCTCTAATAGCGAAAGCAATCGCTTGGTTAAGCAGCCCTTGGTGTTTTGAGCTACTCATAAAAGCTTAGCGACTATTAAAGAAGCCTATGTTGTAGACTTTGCCATCCATAATTGTTAACTCGGTCTGCTTCCAGGTATTTTTTTCATCAGACTTTACAAGATTGTTGTAATACCACATCTCGATATTAACGCGTTTATTTGAATTTGCTCGGTCTTCAGTTGGTCTTCCAATTACAGAACTTGCATTAGTTGGCTTAACAGACATTTCTTTTCTAGCTGGCTCGCCTAGAATTTGAAGCACCCTTTCTTTTGATTTAGCGCCAAAAGCATCCAAAAACTCATTTTCTGTATATAGTTTTTTTCCTTCAGCTAATACTTGAAAAGAAAGTCCTAATGCTATGAATATAAATAATATTTTCTTAAATAATGTAGACATATTAACCTTTAATTGATGATGATTTTAAGCCCGTCATATCCAACATCGACATGGTCAGGTAATTCTTTTTTTAATGCTTCATATTCTAAATCATGTGTCATATGAATCAAATATGTTTTCTTAGCTTTTATTCGATTTGCAAAGATCAAGCTTTGTTCGAGATTGATATGTGTGTGATGCTCTTTTATACGTAAACAATCTAGCAGTAGGATATCTAAACCATCTAAAAGTTTCAGTGAGCTTTCAGGAATATCGGATACGTCAGTGAGATAAGCCAAATTTCCTATACGATAACCATAGATTTCTGATTTTCCATGAGCAACAGGAATTGGGGTTACAAGCTCGCCAAAAAGTTGAAATGGATCTTGAATCGGCATTGCTTTTAATACAGGCATCTCCCAAAACCCTTTAGGCTCGTTCAATGCATATCCGAATTTTAATGCAATATGGTCAAGCGATTCTTTCTTTCCGTAAATAGGTATTTGCATCTTGCGTATCTGACAAAAAGCCCTTAAATCATCTATACCATGTAGGTGGTCTGCATGAGTGTGTGTATAAAGCACAGCATCAACTCTGTGGATTGATTCTCTTAGAGATTGAAAACGTAAATCAGGGCTGGTATCAATAAGAATATGCTCGCCTGATTTTAATTTAATAAGTGATGAGCAACGCGTTCGCTTATTTTTTGGATTTTTAGATAAGCAAGTTTCACAATTACATCCCACAACAGGAGTGCCAGCGCTTGACCCAGCCCCTAGAATTGTTAATTCGAAATGCGACATTTTGAAAAAAGTTTAAAGAAATTTTGTGTAGTTACTTGACCAACCTCTTCCACTGAAATGTTTTTTAGTTTCGCTATTTCCTCGGCTACATGAATCACATTGGATGGGTCATTTATTTTGCCTCGATAAGGCACGGGTGCCAGATATGGTGAGTCAGTCTCAATAAGCATGCGATCAAGAGGAATGGCTTTCACAACTTCTTTTAGATCAGTTGCATTTTTAAATGTCACAATGCCTGAAAATGAAATATAGAAATTAAGTTTTATAGCTTCAAGAGCTACATCAAGAGATTCTGTAAAACAATGCATTACACCTCCTACTTGATTAGCCCCCTCTTCTCGCATAATTTTTAAAGTATCTTCTGCAGCATTTCTTGTATGAATAATAAGAGGTAAATTTGATTGAATAGCAGCTTTAATATGCGTTCTAAAACGATCTCTTTGCCATGTAAGGTCGCCTTGTACTCTAAAATAATCTAGTCCAGTTTCACCAATAGCCACAACTTTATTCTCTTTAGCAAGACGACATAATTCCCCTACAGAAGGTTCTTCAATATCTTCATAATCAGGGTGAACACCTACAGAAGCAAAGATATGCGCGTATGTATTAGCAATCTTAAAGATGTCTGGTAATTTATCTAAAGTAACACTCACACATAAAGCATGGGTAACTTTATTAGATGACATTTTGGAAAGAATAGAATCTATATTTTGATATAGCTCTGGAAAATTAATATGGCAATGAGAGTCTACAAAGCTTGTCATGATGGCTCAAAAACCTGTTTATATTTAATAAAAATATTTTGCAACTGAAGCTCCTGATTAATTGGATGCGATGCAATTTTTTTTAATTCATTCAATTCATTTGTAAACAAAAGCAAGGTATCAAGATTAATTTGCTTTGCTTGAGAGTGAATGCACTTTTCTTCATTTTTAAAATAATAATTTTGCTGTGTATGAAGGCTAAGCAGTAAATCAAAAACCCATTTTTGAATCATATTTAATGTCCAATCAAGCCCTTGAGTGAGTATTGCATAATTGACTTTAGTGATATCGATATTATGGCCTTGAGATAATAATTGAATAATAGTCTCTCGCTCTGATTGGTTTTCTAATTCTTTGATTGCATTAAATGGTGAGCCGCCAGTATATGAAAGCAAATTGTCCTCATCGGTTATTTTTTGATCAATCAGAAACGATCTAGCTTCATCTAATGATGGGCCTCGAAGATCTAATAATTGGCATCGACTTCGGATGGTAACAATTAATTTTTGGGTTTGACTTGTTACAAGAATGAATAAAGTATTTTCAGGGGGCTCCTCTAAAATTTTAAGGAGTGCATTAGATGCTGCTTGATTAAGTGAGTCTGCTGGCTCAATCAAAACAATACGCCTGCCCTTTTCTTGATGGACTGACAATTCTAGATATTCTGAGAGCCCTCGAATTTGATCAATTAAAATATTCTTTTTACGAACAGTTTTTCTTTTTAATGACTCATCATCTTCATTTTCAATTGGGGCGATATGTTTAAAATCAGGATGTGAATCTGGAAACCACTCGCAACTTGAACATGCTTCACATGGCAAATGATTAGAAAGCGGTTTTTGACACAAATAGGATTTTGCAAATTTAATTGCAAAATTATACTTTCCAATACCCTCCCTGCCTTTGAAAATTAAAGCATGGGGTAACTTTTTATTTTCATGAATGGCGATCCAAGCATCTTTAAACCAAGGATAAATAGAATCCATCATAAAATAGTTTTTATAGCCTCAATAACATCTTGAGATACGGATTCAATAGCCTGATTTGCATTAATAATTTTATAACGATTAGGATGTTGTCTCGCGAGGTCTAAATATACATTTCTAAGACGATTAAAAAAAGATTCGCTTTCTTTTTCAAACTTGTCGGGGGTTCTATTTTTCTTTAAACGATCAATACTTACTTCGACAGGTAAATCAAATAACAAAGTAAGGTCAGCCTTAAGATCTGGATGAACCCATGATTCAAGTATTTCAATTTTAGAATAAGCCACTTGTTTTCCGCCATATTGATAAGCGTATGTAGCATCAGTAAAACGATCAGACACAACAAACACACCTTTATCAAGCGCTGGTTTGATAATTTCTGCGATATGTTGCTTTCTGGCCGCAAACATAAGAAGCGTTTCTGTTTCTGGATCCATTTCGTCGTGGAGAAGCAATTCTCTTAATTTTTCTCCAAGTTTTGTACCGCCAGGCTCTCTTGTCCTTATCACTGCAATTTTTTTTAATTCGAGGAAAGATATAACTTCGTCAATATGCGAACTTTTCCCTGCGCCATCAACACCTTCAAATGTAATAAATTTACCTTTAGCTATCATCTAATCTGATACTTTCTTACAGCATTATTATGTTCATTTAAATTCGCAGAAAAATAATGGGTGCCATCACCTTTGCCCACAAAATAGAGTGCGTCTGTTTTTGTAGGGTGAAGCGCAGCTCGAATAGAAATTAAACTTGGCATAGTGATAGGGCCTGGAGGCAACCCCTCTCTAGTATATGTATTATATGGTGTATCGGTAATCAAATCCTTTTTTGTAATATCACCAGTAAACTTTTTGCCAAGTCCGTATATCACCGTAGGATCGCTCTGTAATTTCATATTAATACTTAATCGATGTATAAAAACGCCAGAAATAAGATTGGCCTCTATTGATTTGCCTGTTTCTTTTTCAATAATAGATGCCATAGTGAGAGCCTCATAGCTATTTTTGTAAGGGACTTCTTCCGCTCGATGAGCCCATTCATAATTCAATTTTTTTTGCATCGCTTTATAAGCTCTTTTGAGAATTTCGATATCAGGAGTATTTCTACTAAAATAATAAGTGTCAGGAAAAAATTGGCCTTCAGCTGATTCGTAAGGAATCCCAATTGCTATAGCAATAGCTTTTGTATCATAAGGCTTCATTGTTTTTTTAATACTATCGTTCGCTTTTATTTTTTCTAACATCGAATGAAGATCTTGTCCTTCTATGAAAGTAATTGAACCTTCTGTAGCTCGCCCCTCTACAAAAGATTTTAATAATTGGTAGGGTGTAATATTTGGATTGAGATTATAGTTGCCAGGTCTTAATTTTCTAGATTGTCCCAATGCTTTACTAAGAATGATAAATCTCCAAGGCTCATTAAGAATTTTTTCATCGACGAGTTGAAAGGCAATTGTTTTAAGGCTGCTGCCAGGCTCGATCTCTATAGCTAAATCTGCTTTATTGATGTGGAGTGGTGTAATGAGAAAATGAACAACCCAAATTAAAAGGGGAATGAAAATAATCATTAACCGAATAAGCCATTTTTTCATGTATTCAAATTCTCGAGTGACTGGTTAAATAGTGAGGCTAATTCTTGATGCTGCCAAGACTTATTTTTAATTTTTTTAACTTGTAAAACACCAAATAAACTGTTTGTTATAAAGACCTCATCACTCTCTAAAAGTTTATTTAAATCAAATGTCGTCTCTTTAATTTTAAGACCTAATTGCGCAGAGATTCTAATAATCAACTCTCTTGTAACTCCCTTGATGCCAACATGGTTTATCTTTGGCGTGAAGATAGTTTTTCCAATTCGCATAAAAATATTGCTGGAGATGCATTCAATCACATATCCATTCTGATCAAGAAGAATACCATCAGCATAATCATCACCTTTCCATTCTTGTCTTGCCATAATGTTTTCTAATCGATTTAAATGTTTAACGCCTGAAAGAATGGAAGGGTTAAGTTTTTGTTTACAAACGTAGAGATTAACGCCAATTTTAAAATACTCTTTTGGATAGCTTGGCATTTTAGTTTTAATTAAGAAACGATTATGTGTAATATCCTCGTTAAATTTATAGCCTCGCTCACTAATACCTCTTGAAATAATAAATTTTCCCACTGATTTTTTCTTTGATTTAAATAAAGAGTGGATATCAGATAACAAATCTTTTTCTTTAGGGGGGGTTATTTTCATTGCAAGACAATCTTCTACTATTTTTTTGTAGTGATGTTTCCAATGAAGTACTTTTTTATTATCTACAACAAAAGTTCTAAAAATTCCATCGCCATATTGAAAAGCACGATCAAAAGGACTGATCTTCTGGAATGTTCCATTTATGAGGAATTGTTTTGACAAGTTAAGCAGCCAATTGTGAAGTAATTAATGAGTTCATTTTAGATTAAACTCATTTGCAAGAACCTATATTTTTTTAAATACAAGGCTTCCGTTAGTGCCGCCAAAACCAAAGTTATTTTTGAGCGCAACATCAATTTTCATTGATCTTGCTTCATTGGCACAATAATCAAGGTCGCATTCCGGATCTTGATTAAAAATATTGATTGTAGGCGGAGAAATTTGATTGTGAATGGCTAAAACAGTAAATACAGATTCGATGCCACCTGCTCCACCTAATAAATGGCCCGTCATCGATTTTGTAGAATTCACAACGAGTTTTTTAGCAAAGTCTCCAAACGTAGCTTTGATTGCATTCGTTTCATTAAGGTCCCCAAGAGGTGTTGATGTGCCATGCGCATTAATATACTGCACATTATCTGTATTCACATTTGCATTTTTTAATGCATTGACAATAGAGCGTCTTGGTCCATCCATGTTAGGAGCAGTAATATGATAAGCATCCGCACTCATTCCATAGCCTGAAAGCTCCGCATAAATTTTGGCACCTCTTTGTTTTGCATGTTCATATTCCTCAAGCACCATAACGCCAGCACCTTCGCCAATCACAAAACCATCGCGGTCTTTATCCCATGGACGGCTTGCAGTTTTTGGATCGTCATTACGTGATGAAAGTGCTTTTGCTGCAGAAAATCCAGCTACTGATAATTCAGTGATAGCAGCTTCTGAACCCCCTGCCAACATCACATCAGCATCCCCGTATTCAATCATTCTCGCTGCATCACCAATTGAATGTGTGCCTGTTGTACATGCAGTCACAATAGAGACATTAGGGCCTTTCAAATTTAGCATAATAGAAAGATTGCCGGAGATCATATTGATAATCGTACCTGGAATAAAAAATGGCGATACTTTACGAACGCCGCCTTCATTAAATACATCGCTTGTAGATTCGATTAAATTAATTCCACCGATGCCTGATCCAACAGACACACCGATGCGTTCACTATTATTATCAGTAACTTCAATGCCAGAATCTTTAAATGCTTCAATGCCTGCTGCGATACCGAATTGAATGAAAGTATCCATACGGCGTGCATCTTTAGGAGGAATATATGCAAGCGGATCGAAATTTTTGACCTCACCTGCGACTTGAGAAGGAAATGTTGAGCAGTCAAATTTGGTAATTTTACCTATACCCGATTGACCGTTAATGATATTGGCCCAAGATTCTTTTACCCCTATACCTACTGGAGTAATCAAACCTAAACCGGTGACTACAACTCTTCTCTTAGACATGGATTAAACCCAACCCTTTCAATATTTAGAAAAGGTTAGGCAACATTTGAATTATTTTAAATTTTTGTTGATGTAATCAACGGCTTGCTGAACTGTCGTAATCTTTTCAGCTTCTTCGTCAGGAATTTCACAATCAAACTCTTCTTCTAAAGCCATTACGAGTTCAACTGTATCAAGTGAATCGGCGCCTAAATCATCTACAAATGATGATGTATTTTTTACATCAGCTTCTTTGGTGCCAAGTTGTTCTGCAACAATTTTTTTTACACGTTGTTCGATGTCAGACATCTAAAATACCCCTTTTATTTAAGAAATGGCACTGAAGCCATGCGTTATTTTAACAAATCTTGTTAAGAATTTTGTAATAAAGTTAAAAAAATAACTTAAATCATTAACATTCCACCATTGACATGAAGGGTCTCACCTGTGATATAAGACGCTTCTTTTGAAGCCAAAAAGCATACAGCAGCGCCAATATCCTCAGGATTTCCTAAACGGCCTAGTGGAACATGATCTAAGAGCTGCTTTTTATGTTCTTCTGACAATCCTTTTGTCATGTCGGTATCAATAAATCCAGGCGCCACGCAATTGACTGTAATTCCTCGGCTGCCAATTTCTTTAGCTAAAGATTTTGTGAACCCAGTAACGCCTGCTTTTGCAGCGGCGTAATTTGTTTGGCCTGCATTACCCATATGACCTACTACAGAAGTAATATTAATAATTCTACCGTAGCGACTTTTCATCATACTTCGAATGAGCGCCTGACTCATACGAAAAATAGATTTTAAATTAGTTGAGATGACATCATCCCACTCTTCTTCTTTCATACGCATAAGCAACATATCTTTGGTAATGCCGGCGTTATTTACAAGTATTGAAATATCGCCATGTTCTTTAATAATGGCATCTACTGTTTGAAGAATCGCCTCATTATCATTGACATCTAATTTAATTCCTCTACCTAAAATATTTTGCTCTTTAAGAAAAGCTGAAATTTTTTGCGCTCCATCTTCTGTCGTTGCAGTGCCAATCACAAAAGCTTTTTGTTTTCCCAAACTTAAAGCAATGGACTGTCCAATACCTCGGCTAGCGCCTGTAATAAGTGCAACTTGATTTTCGAGATTAATAAACATATTTTTTCCTAAATAGTTTTATTGTGTAAGTGTTTTAAAATCATCTAAAGCATTTTCATTCACAAGAGCGGTACTTTGTAATTCAGCTGAGATACGCTTCGTGAGTCCTGTGAGCACTTTACCTGGGCCACATTCTGCTATATGAGTAATTTTATTTAATGCGATCTTTTCAATTGTTTCAACCCATCTTACCGGATGACAAAGTTGTTTGGAGAGAGCATCCTTAATTTTGTTTGTATCATTATGTTCCATAACGTCCACATTATGAATGACGGCAATAGCTGGTTTTTTAATCGTAATATTGTTTAAATACTCTCTTAGTTCACTAGATGCTTTTTGCATAAGAGAACAATGTGAAGGAACGCTAACAGGTAAAAGAATAGCGCGCTTAGCGCCTTTTGCTTTTGCTGCTTCAATAGCACGCCCAACTGCCAAAACATTACCTGCAATAACCACTTGCCCTGGTGAGTTAAAATTTACCGCTTCAACTACTTCATTTTCTTGAGCTTCTTTACATGCATTTACGACTTCATCATCACTCATTCCAAGAATAGCAGCCATAGCGCCTACACCCTCAGGAACAGCTCTTTGCATCACTTCTGCCCTAAATTTAACTAGCTTTAAAGCGTCTTTGAATTCAACTGCATCTGATGCGACGAGCGCTGTATATTCACCGAGACTATGCCCCGCAAGGTAATTTGGAGCTTTGTCTGTTTTAGATTGCCAGAGACGCCATGTTGCAATACCTGCTGTTAAAAGAATAGGTTGCGTATGAATTGTTTGATTAATTTCTTCATTAGGCTCGGTAGCCATTTTCCAAAAATCAATACCGAGAGCGTCAGAAGCCTCATTAAAAGTTGAACGAATCAATGGATGA